>Ga0126371_10001005_pt1 | contig 23489 bp, 16 predicted proteins | sample PanSoiMetaPlot_4_FD_110145 | JGI IMG/M metagenome (GOLD analysis project Ga0126371, IMG submission 110145) | Tropical forest soil microbial communities from Panama - MetaG Plot_4 | ecosystem: Environmental > Terrestrial > Soil > Tropical forest > Bulk soil | place: Panama | collected 2016-02-17 | reverse complement strand
GCCGCGACGTTTCTCCCGCTTCTTGGTGGACAACCATTCCTGGGTCGCAGTTTCTTCGCTGAAGAGGAGCAGCCCGGCCGGGACCGCGTGGCGATTTTGAGCCATGGGTTTTGGCAGCGGAGGTTCGGAGCCAGGCGGGAACTGCTCGGTCATCAGATCCAGATCGACGGAGAGCCCGTGATGGTAGTGGGAATCCTGCCGCCGGAGTTCCGCATATGGGTCATGAATCGCGATCTCGATGTGTACTTGCCTTTCCCTCACGACCAACGCCAGTTGAGCCGCGAAGACCATTCCCTGAACGTCTATGGCCGTCTGCGACCGAAGGTATCCCTCGGCCAAGCCGAAGCAGAGTTGAATTCCGTTGCGGAACGGCTGGAGCAGGAATTTCCGGCAACGAATCGGGATTGGCGGGTTCATCTCGTAGCTCTTCCACAAGCGGCGGTCGCAAATAGCCGCGCGATTCTTCTTACGCTGCTGGCGTCGGTCGGCGTGGTGTTACTGATCGGGTGCGTCAATATCGCCAACCTGATGCAGTGGCGGGCAACCGCGCGTTCCCAGGAGTTTGCGATTCGCCTGTCAATCGGGGCCAGCAGAGGCAGAGTCATCCGACAGTTGCTAACGGAGAGCTTAATCCTGGGCCTGCTGGGCGGAGCCGCCGGGTTGCTCTTCGCTTGGTGGGCGCTCCCTGTTTTGAAACTGCGGATTAGCCACCTGGGGTTGCCTCGAACACACGAATTCCGGATCGACGCAGCGGTCCTGGGTTTTACTGTCCTGGTCTCGGTGTTTGCCGGGCTGCTGTTCGGACTTGCGCCCGCCGTGCGCTGCGCGACAGTCGATCTAATTACTCTTAAAGCGGGGGCAACGGGCGCCGGGCGGTCGCAAGGCAATCTTCTGATGTTCGCCGAGGTTGTTCTCACCACCATGGTGCTCATCGCAGGTGGGGCTGTACTCAAGGGAGCGCTCCATCTGGTTAAGATGAACCGAGGCCTCGACGTGCGCCAAGTGCTGACGATGCAGATCTGGCTACCGGAGGCCAAATATCCGTTGCCGCAGGAGCTGGCGAATTTCTTTGGGCAACTTCTCCCTCGGGTGCAGGCACTGCCAGGAGTGGAATCGGCGAGCGTTGTGAATTACCCGCCACTGGGGCTGATTGGCACCAGCGTGCGCGTGGAAGGTCAGACTAAAGCCGCCAGCCAGGAACCCCTTGTCCATTACTGGATCGTCAGTCCGGAGTACTCGCATACGGTCGGCCTGTCGTTGCGCCGCGGGCGGTTCCTCGACGAACAGGATACCGCCCAGGCCAGTGGCGCGGTGGTGATCTCGGAGCGGCTGGCGCAGCGCCTGTTTCCCGGACAGGACGCGCTCGGGAAACACCTCCGGCCTCTATTTCCCACGAACACCGATGCCTTTTGGATTCCGCATTCGCCCAATGTTCCGTTCACGGTGGTGGGCATCGTGGCGGACGTCAATGAAGACGGGCTGCTCCCATTGGCCCAACCTCAGATGTACCTGGCGTACCGCCAAAGCCCGACGCGTATCACACACCTGCTCGTGCGCACGGCTGCTAACCCTCTAAACATGGCGCGCGCGGTTCGGAGCGAGGTCTCAGCGCTTGATCCTAATCAAGCGGTTTTCGATGTCCGTACCTTGCAAAGCGTCACCGAGGAGGCCTTTTCACGGCAGCAAGTCGTGGCAGCGCTGCTGGCAGTATTCGCCGGCCTGGGCCTCCTTCTGGCGGCCGTGGGTATCTACGGTGTCGTCGCATCCTCAGTCAGCGTGCGGACCCGAGAGATGGGCATCCGTGCTGCTCTCGGCGCCTGCCGGCAGAATCTCATTCGCCTGGTTCTCCGGGAAGCACTGCGGCCAGTGCTCGCCGGCACCGGGATCGGCTTGGTCGGAGCCGTGGCGGTGACCCGCGTTCTCTCCGGTCCGTTGGCCGGCCTTGAGGCCTGGGACTCTTCCACAGCTGCCATGGTTTGCATAGGTATGATCGCATTGGCGACCGGGGCTGCTTATGTTCCTGCCTCCTGGGTCTCGAAGGCGGACCCGGTCTTCGCGCTCCGCTGGGAGTGATGGCAGACTGCGCCCGAGACGCAATGTCGGCGAGTAGCACAACGCCACCGACCAGAATCAGGCGTAGGCATTTCTTGAGCGAAAATTCGACGCTTACGTTGTAGAGCCACTTTCGCGGCCAGCACCATACGCATTTCGCATGGCTATCCATGTGTCCGAGCGGGGAACAATGCATGGTAGAGAATCAGAACGATGACCGCGCCAACAACGGCGACTAGGATGCTGTTAAGAGGCGCTCCTGTATGCCCTGTACCTACGAAAAACCGGATCACCTGGCAGGCAGGGAAGTACGACATTTTCTCTGAACCGGGATGTTTTGAGCAATCCTCATACGGAAGCGATTCTCTGACGAAGCGGAAGAGGAAGTGGACACACGGCTACTCGACCGTCGACCATCGCGTGCCTGAAAAGCAAATACCAACCCTTTTCGGCCTCCGCTGCTATCAGTGTTTGTTATTCTCCCAACTGGGAGTCGCGACTAATGGCAAAACAGAGGCGAAGAGTGTGAAAAGAGTATGGCTCTTTCCGACGGCGATAGCAGCGATGGCCGGCGTGCTCGCATTCGGCCTGGCGCTGGCCTGGCAAGCAGTCGACCAGCGAGGGTCTAAAGCAGTGCAGAATCGAGCAAAATTTCCACTGCGAGCCTGTGGTGGCGAGACGTATGGAAACGACGCGCTGTGCGGAACGTATCAAGTCTGGGAGGACCGCGCTGCGCACAGCGGCCACAAGATTGGGTTGAACATTGTGATCCTTCCGGCGCATAGCTCAGCGCCCGCGCAGGATCCCGTTTTCTGGCTGCATGGGGGACCGGGAGCCGCAGCGACCGACCTTGCACGCGGCGGACGGGGAGGACTTCTGGGAAACGTGCGAGAAACGCGCGACTTGGTGTACCTGGACCAACGCGGGACGGGCGGATCGAATCCGCTTCACTGCGATCTCAACGACGACCCCAACGACTTGCCGGGCTTTTTCGGAGAACTGTTTCCAGTCGACAAAGTGCGGGCGTGCCGTGAAAAGTTGGAGAAACTTGCCAATCTGAGGCTCTACACGACGCCCATTGCGATGGACGACTTAGATGAAGTACGCGCTGCCCTAGGTTACGAGAAGATTAACCTGGTTGGCGGATCCTACGGCACGTTCGCCGCGCAGATCTTCATGCGGCTGCATCCTGAACACATCCGCGCGGTATTTCTTGCAGGCGTTGCGCCGCCGAACATCAAACAGCCGCTCCTGTTTCCCAGGGCCGCGCAGCTTGCGCTGGACGAAACGCTTGAGGATTGCGCGGAGGACGCGGATTGCCACAAGAATTTTCCCGAGGTCAAAAAAGAGTTTGCAGCGGTGCTGGCGCGCTTCGACAACGGGCCCGTCGGCGTGGAATTAGTGGATCCTAGGAGCAAAGACAAAGTCCAAGTCAAACTTCCCCGAGGCAATTTTGTGGAGCGGCTGAGGCTTGAGCTGTATACCACGGATTCGGCGCGGCTAGTGCCTTACGTGATTCATCACGCTTACGAGGGCGACTATGTGCCACTCGAAGCGTTGGCCATCCGTCCAGGCATTGCGGGAGGCGTGGCGCGCGGGATGTACATGACCGTGACGTGCTCGGAGGGGGTACCGTTTATCACGGAAGAGGATATTGCGCGCGAGACGAAGAACACTTTTGTGGGTGAGTATCGCGTCCGCGCGCACATGGAGGCGTGCAAAGAGTGGCCGCGCGGCGATATTCCTAAGAATTACACCGATCTTGTAAAGTCCGGTTTGCCAGTGCTGATGATCTCCGGTGAGGCCGATGGCGCAAGCCCTCCCTGGTACGGGGAAGCCGCTGTGAAAAACTTTCCTAACGGTCGGCAAGTGAAGATTCGGCACTATGGGCACCAAACCGACGGGCCATGCGTAGCGCGAATGTTCAAGGCCTTCATCGAGAAGGGCTCGGCTGAGAACATAGATACGAGTTGCGTTGCGAAAACCCGACGCCCGCCCTTTGCCACCGCTTTTCCAAACGAGTTGGCACTGCAGTAGTTTGCAAGGCACGTTTGACCTGGCCTCGGCCAGCCGTTACGAACAGTCGGCTGGTGCAGTGACCGCAAATGTTTACGGCATGTTAAGTCTTGCGGCGTCTGCGGTCACGCTCAGCATCCGCCGTTTGCTTCGGGTGGCTATTTGACGCGCCATCGCTCAGGCCTACCCGTTGGTAAACAGATTTGTCCTCCCCGGCGTGTTTGTCGTGAATCATGTTACCAGTTTCGTCGGCGAATCACGGTGAGAATGGACGCAAGAAGATTTTCGTGCGTTGTGAGCAGGGAACTGGAGTCGTTCCAGCGCACCGCGAACTTCGGTCGGCATCAACCCTGGGTCTCGCGCCGCTCGGAACGCGGTCCAGCAGCCATTCCTTAGACCGCCCAAATCCATTCCGTCGTTTTGTCTACCTTCTCGTATGCCTCAAACACCGGAGCTAAAGCCCAGTTGTTGCTTTGCGATTCTCGTCGGAGTACGCGCAACGGCCCATTGTCTGCTGGCGAGTCGTACAAGCGCATTTCGCGGGCCAGTGTTCATCGATCTTAATGCGGAGACGCATGCCCAAAAAATCGGTCAAGTACCATTGACACCATACGGTGTGACACATAGCATTGGCCAGCGCCCACCTTCGATTCCTCATTCGTTTCCTGTGGAGACATCATGGCAAAAGTCCTGTACTGCAACGATCTGGTCCCGGGGTGTAAGTTCGAGGCGCGCGGCACGTGCGAAGAGGAAGTAATCGCCGAATTTGCGAACCACCTGGGGGCCACGCACGACATGCTTGAGGTTTCGGATCAAGTTCTGGCGATGATCAGCAAGGCGATTCGCGAGGAGGTTCGGGTGAGGGCGCGTGCCACCGCCCACGGGTAGCCCCCGCCTTTGCCAAGCCTGTTAGGGATGGGCGAAAAGGTCATGAAAAAGCCGACGCGAGATTCGGAGCAGCGATTTAGATGAGAAGTGGAGAAAGCTGTCGATGCTCTATTCAGCCAATGGCTCGGTGATTGGCAAAGCGCGTAGACAGAGGCAGCAGGGAAGCGAATAGAATCGAGTGGCTCGTCCAGTGGGGAGAAATAATTACCGTGCCGGGCTGGGTCTGGTAAAGCTCGTCGAGGCGCGGTTTAGCCTTCCGCCAGAAGCTAAATGAAGTACCGATCGGGCTCCCGTTCCGCCCTAGCCCATGGGCTGAATCTGGCCCTCTGACAGCAGTGCTTTCAAAGCTCTCTGCCCGTGGTCTCTGTGAGGATCCGGTCCTGAGGCTTGCCACTACTCACGCGGAGATGGCGATGGAACCATCAGCGGACAACAAAGCAAAGGTTCAGACATTCGGGCAGACTAGTCTTTCGCCGGGGGCATACATACTTGAGCTGTCGGCAGTCAAAGACTTGCCGGTGAAAATGAACGGAGAGCCATCCACGTTTGCAGATGTGTATTGCAAGCTGAGGGACTCAGAGATCAGAGAGATAAGAAGCTTCTTTCAAGACACGTATGTCACCGAGGAAGGTGAAATCCATCTCGACGGACAAATTGAAGAGTGGCCGCTAAGAGCGACGATGCGGGAACTCGCTGAGTTGTTTCAGCAAGGAATAAACCCCAACGAAGTGACTTGGTTTTTTTACATGGACGATTCGTCGCGCGATGAGGACACATCGCACACATTCTTTGCTGTTCACAACGGTAAGGTCGTTATGGAGTCTTGTCGCTTCAGTTCCAAGGAACCACTGATTCTCAAGCGCAAAGTGGAGGATGAACCCATTTGGCGCAGCCACCAGTCCTTCGATGAAGCATTCGAGGCTTACTGGTATCGGAAGTTCTATACCGAAACGCTGATGGGTCAGCTCATGGTGCTTCGCCCCGACAAGCCGATTCTGTATCACTACGAGCGACCAGAAAATAACAACATTGAGCGGCGGCTACAGCTTGTAACCATGCGCAGGACATACAGACTCCTATGGGTTGCTCTGCCGCTTTTGGTGGCGCTTGCGTTCCCGTCCCTCAAGACCTACATGGCAAGCGTGGCGGCCGTGCTAGGAGCTAGCTTTCTGCGGCTCTGGTGGAAAACGCGCAAGGTAGGTCGTTTCTAGTGGATGCGCGGCATATCGATCATCCTTCAGACTGAAAAGCCGGCAAATTGGACCGACTGCGGGCCTACCGTGACGGATAAAGGTCCCCGATCGATCGTGCAAACGCGGTCGGCGAACCGGCCGCCTCCCATCGCGCTGGCCGCGGGAAACTGCGGCGCAAACACCCGCACCTGATCCCAATAAAAATGCCTCGCCAGCGGGCCTCCAATACCTGCTCTCGGCGACCTTTCTCAAGGGTCGGAAGTAAGGTGTTAACGTATGATCTCTGTATGTTGGTGTTCGGAGGTGTGGGGTGACATCGTGCGATTGACTGACGCCGGGCGCCTCTGTTGCAAGCGCCTCGATATGGCTAGCCTTCTGCTCGCTTGTCTTTTAGTGCGACCGGCCGCAGGTAGCCAACCACTTGCCGGGCCTGATCTGGAGATATTTCCACAACACTTTCTCCTAGCTCCCGGCGAGCAGATTCACTACACAGCATGTGAACGCTCCGAAGAGAGCAGACCTCGCTGCCCCGACGCCAAGTTCACCATCACGGACGCGAATATCGTGCGGATGATCGATCCGAAGGGAATCTTCGAGGCCGTGACACCTGGGCGCACCGAGCTGGCCATCCACGCACCGAACTCACAAAGACTCATCACGCTCACGGTTACAGGGGCCGCTCAGTCGCCGATGAAGGCGGTTCCATACAGGGACGTTCACGGGATCGCAGCGAAGGACGTTTTGCTCTTCGTTGGGCACGCCAACCGCGATGGCTTCGACCACACCGCAGTCGCGAAGCCTGGAATTGACCGTCTTGTCCGAGAGGCTAAGAAGAATGGCTGGCCGGTAGTCTACTTCGTCAGCAAGGAATATCCGAACTGGTATACCGCCGACCGGCGCCCGGACTACGCGATCATCAGCGAAGGACAAGAACACAAAATCCGCGTCAGGGCTCAAAGGGTGATATTTACCGGCGGGGATTTTATGTTCTGTACTCTGAGAAACGTCCAGATGACTCTGCACGGCATGCTGCAACAGGATGACGCGAGGAGGATCGATTTCGTTTTCCCGGCACGAGCTATCTGGGTGGAAGATCTCTGGGGTCCGGGTGAGAAGCACCCGTATCCGGCGCCGATGCTCTTGTTGATGAACATCCTTGAGCGCCGCCCAAACGACGCGCAAAGGTATGGCGAAGTTGTTGTTCCTTTTCTCGATCGCGTCATCACGCAGTATCCCGTTCTCAACTATCCCTCCGATCCGCCGCCGCCGCCCTTGAACGACCTGCTGAAGAGTTGGACGATCGTGGTTCGCTTCAGCAATCGGTTTGAGCGCGTTTACCGACAAGGCGACCCGAGCAAGACCCTGATCTTCGAATTCCAGGATGCGTGAACAGCCGACCTTGCGGCGTGATAGTGATCCTGAAAGCAGATATGGCAAATACCTGTGCTTTGGATCTGGGAAAAACAGTCTCTTTCGTTTGGTCGCGGACGCCCAACTGAGCGGAAGATGGCCAACAACTATCGTTCAACTTGGAAAAAGCAGGCGTCGCCATTGTGGAAGCGGACGAGCAGACCCGGTGCAGAGAGAGGCGGGAAACCTTGGCGCAAGGTTAGCGGTAAGTCAAGGGGTTCGATCAAACTGTATTCTTCGCCGTTGCTCAGATGCATTAAGGCTTTGCAAGTTTCCGCGTCGAAGAAAAGATCAGAGCCTCGTATTTCCAGTGTGCCCTTTCGAACCGAGAAAACCGCATCTGTTCCTGCAACCGTGTATATGCAACCGAGGCGGGATTCCGTTTTCCACTTGTTTAGTTCCCGCAAGGCTTCCGCTGGAGAGATTTGCCTTATGATGGCAGCCCTCCATTGGAAATTAGACCTGCACAATGTCCCGCTGTCTCACCCATACACCTGCAGAATGTAGGACGAGGGGCTTTCTAGCTTGTAAAATGATGTAAAAAAGGAAGCGCCACGGCGCGGTCCCTGTTCTTTCCAGCTACTCGTCTTTGGGCCACCTGTTTGTTTTGCCAGTTCCAATAAATGGTCTGCGGCAACTAGGCTTTGTCCCGCAGTGAAAGGGAGGTGGCCACCCCCTCAAATGTTCGCTTTCTACTGAAAGCAGGCCGCCTCCTCTAACCTTTCAGGAAGTAACGATTGGGCGCCCGTATTCCGCCTAGGCCGATGCGCTGGATGCGCATTCGCTTGGGTCACGCGAACTGGGTCCGGACCAAACGCTTCGCTCGAATGGTCATACAAGTTTCCGATTTGACCGAAGCAGAAGAATCAACGTTAGAGCATTCAGAGCGTACGCCAGTATTAATACCCCTTGCCCGTGAGAACTCAGACGCGTCGTCTGTTTGAAGGAAGCTTCCACACGGCGTGGCAAAATCCTCGCGATCGCCGCATTCCTCATTCTGCTCCTCACGGTCGCGTGAGCCGTGTACTGTGAGGCGAGCGAGGTTCAAGTCGAAGAGCACATGGTCGGCGGTGTTCCTGTTAAATACCAAGCGGTCGTCGTTGAATCTGTAGACGAGAGCAATGGCTATGCTTCCAAGTGGACATACTCCGGCTTGAGCCGAATGTAGGTGATCTCCGCCACCCAAAGTTGATGGATTTCGGTCAGTTTCATGCGAGCCTCTTGTAGAGGCATCTTGGTCTTACCCCTCAGTTCTCGCGTCAACTCACCTTTCGCAGGTCCTCATCCGCTCAACAGCCATTCGCTGAAATTTCCGAGAGTATCTCTTCACGGTGTTTCCTTTCCCGGAATCTGGGCCCAATCTTGTGTGTCACTTCAAGGGTTCAGTCCATTTTTTTTCAAAATAGCCCGTTAACCAAGAAAAGATCTTCAGTTAAAGGTAAACGGCGCTTTGCGCCCGTTCCTCACTTGGGGGATTCGCGCACCGTGCGGACGGCCTAGGCCCTCATCGGACACAATTTGCGGAAACAGGCCACGTCATTGGCGGCCGTCCCGCTTTTGCGCTATGGCGATACCCCGCGGCGTGGGCAGCAGCACGGTGGAGATGAGTCCCTCTTGTTCCAGCCCCAGCATCACTTCCCGCACCTTCTGGATCTGGGAACTGGCGTCATGGACCAGGATGAGTCCACAAGGGGAAATCTGCGGCAAGAAGTGTCGCAGCTCCTTTTCCCGAATGAGCAGATGGCTGTCGCTGAAGAAAACATCAATTGTGCCGTTGATCTTCGTTTCTAGGCTCGATTGGTTGCGATACTCGATCCACTCGGCGAGCCCGGAAGCATCAATGCGCTCCTTGGCCTTGGCGAAGGCCCTCGGATCATACTCAATTGTAATAATCCGCCCAAAACCATTGGCTTTCAGACCCTCGGCCATTTTGATGGCGCTATGCCCGATAAAGGTTCCCGTTTCCACGATAAGTTGTGGCTTGACGGTCGTCACCAGGGACTTAAGAAAGTCTAGAACTTCCAGCTCGCAGGTCTGTGGGTCGACCATGTGCCAGCGGCTTGGATGAGGGCATTCCGGGGTTGCCGGGACGTACTCTCGCTGCTCGAATTCTTCACTAAGGGCCAACCGCTCCAGGATCCGGTGGCGTTCCAAGCCCTTCTTGAATCGCAGGACAGTGACACCAATAAGCACCGCGCCCATCATGACACTACTCTTAGCTATTGCCATTTGGGCCGCACCTCGAGGGATTCCGTGATAGTCGTGGAAGGCTGCCGACTGGAGAATCTGATATGCCCCCCCCCAAAATCAACAATTCCCCTAAAATGATGCCTTCTGGCCGTTGGAATTGAATCTGCCGGTAGCCTTCGGCCCAAATGAAAGCAGTTACCCCTGCACACGCGAGAGTCCCCCACGCGAGTGGAGAGCGAAGTACCAAACTATCCTGCCGTGCTGCGGTCAGAAACAGCACGGTCAGGATTCCCGTAAGTATTGAAAAGGAAACTAAGTCCAAAGTGGCCAAGATCCCGCGGCGAACCGTCTGCAGAAGGGAGAGTTTGCGACGTCGCAGGTCTGCACGTGCCACAATGAACGCAACGATCAATCCTATAATGACCGAGAATAAAGAAAAGCTCGTCAAAGGGAGCCTCCGTCAGGGGGCGCTGTCAGTTGAGACGCTCAAAATACAAACCGAGTTGCCGAACTAAACGGATAATCCTCGTCTACATTTTTTACCGCCCTTGCGGATTGGTTTCGCCGAGCGGTTCATTGGTGATCAGAATTTTGCCGCCGCTTGCCGCGACCGTCTGGATGTTCGTCGCTCCGAGCAATGTATCGAAACGTGGCAAGGCGCTTTGCGCTGCAACCACATAGCACCGTTCCGGTTGCAGCCATAGATCCTTCAACTGCGCATCATTGATAAAGACCGGCGGAGCTCCAGGAGCGTTGGAGCCATATTCCATGTTGTAAAAACGGCCGTTCAGCAGGAGGGCTGTCCGGTTAGTATAAAAGAAAATGGATGAAAATGTGTAGTAGTGATGGTCCACAATCAATTTGCCAGGTGGAGACTTGAGAAGAGCATTCGCAAGGGGACGAGAAGACAGGTAAGGGTCGAACACCGCCATAGCGAGTCTCGCCGCGTGGAAGAAGATCACCATCATCAGGGCCGTCGCGAAAAACGCTCGCTGCCCCTGCCAACGAACCGTCCCCATCGCGCCAACAAGAAGCGCCACCGAAGCCACGACTAGTGGCACGCGCAGGTAGGCGAAGGAAGAAAAAGTAAGGTCCAGCATGTGCCCGAGAGAGAGCTTATAGGCCCCGGGGTGATGGCTGAGCGCCTGGGAAATGTCACCTGGTGTGGGCAGCTGCCGCACAGCGAGGAAGATTCCGACGAGCGTGACCAACGCTAGAAACTCTATGGCACAAAGAGCGCGCGTTCCGCGGCGAATCCAGTCACCTCCCATCGCCATGGCAGAGCCAACCAGCAGCGCCAACGCCGGATAGCAGGGCATCGAATAATATTCTTGTGTGGTGGAAAAGGTGAAAAAGACGAGGATGAATCCCGTCAGGCACAGCGCTGCCAATCGCGTTCGGCCTTCGCGGTCCGACGGCCTGTAGGAAAGTCTGGCGAGGGCCGGGAAGTATACGCTCCAGGGAAAAAGCCACACTAGGTGAAAGAGCCAGAACCACAACCGCGGCACGGTATCGTAATCCCGCGGATAACGCAGGTTGAGAAAGCGCAAAAGCTGCTCGTTGACGAAATAAAACCACAGAAAGCCGTGATATTCGCCGGGCCCGCTGTGGAGAGAGAAATAAAGAGAGGGCGGATTGCGTAACGTGGCCAGAACGTGCCAAGGCGCGGCGATGAGCAGGATGATGAACAGACCGCTGATAGGGCGAAGCCGCTGCCAGGTACTTTGGAGGAAAAGCTGCTTGGTTAAAAAAAGATATATGCATGCAGCCGCAATTGGAAACACAATGGCGATCAGACTCTTCAGCAGCAGCCCGGCGCCGAGACTTACCGCCAGAAAAAAGGCCCACCATCGGTGGTGCGCTTCTTGCTCATCGAGCGCTCGCAGAAACGCCCACATCGCCAGCGCGATGGTAAATGTCAGCATCACATCCGGAATTAGAATACGCGTGAATAAAAACAGCCCGACACACGTAGCTGTACACAGGCCTGCGTAGAGTCCGGCGCGCCTGCCAAACGCCCAAGTTCCAAACGCGGCCGTGAGCCACGACAACGCCATCACGGAAAGTGCGATGGGAATACGCGCCGCCCAGTCGTGAACTCCGAAGATTTTGTAGAAGACCACGATGATCCAGTAGATGAGAGGCGGCTTTTCCAAGTACACGATGCCGTCGAGCCGCGGGGTAACCCAGTCGCCGGAGGTCAACATGTTTCGAGCAATCTGCGCCTGCACGGCGTCCACGTCATCCATCAAAGAAGGTGGAGAAACGATGCAGCCTAGGTAAATGATCGCGGCAACCAGCAGAACCGTTAGATAGACGCGCCAGCTGTGACTTGTAATAAAACCTTCGGCGTCTCTGACAACGCCGCCTGAATTCTCCATTTTGTTGTCCAAAGAAAACGGCAAATTCCCTGCGAGAACTGACCGACTTGGCAAATCCTTAATGGCATCAGCGCGTCCCATTTTAGCTTGGAGTCCAAGGGAACTCTCACAGTCATATTCGCGCAATTTCGCTCTCGCAAGACGCTATTCCACACTCCATTTACAGGCGGCATTACTTTCGGTGACGAAATGGACGTCGAATTGCCCCTGGAGGCAGTGCGGCGGCCCGAGTGCTACGAGGCAAGTGCGCGAACTACCTATTCTTGCGCCGAGGACTAACCCAAACAGTAGTTAGTGAGCCGCCGATACATTTGGGTGCTCCAGCTAAAATGACAATCGGGGAATCACCGGAACAAGAACTAGGGTAAAAACCGGAGGCAGCGATAAGCCAGTGCGCCTGAGGTACGACGGCGCAATGTGAGTGACTCGATCATCTCTCGTGAACTCTCGGCGGTTCGCTTTTGCACGCTCGGCGTAGGTAAGGGAGCTCGTCGGGGTAGCCAGCCCAGGCGACAATCATCTGGCTCTCGCTTCGTGGCGTTTCAATCCTGGATGGCGTTGTTGCGTCTTAGCCGCTGGTGCGATTGCATCTTCGAGCTCGCGCGTGACATCCGCAGCGATTCGCTTCGGGGACGATCGGCGGCCTGGGCAGCGAATCCGTATTCGACCAAGCCGCGTGAAATTGAGAAAGGATTTTTGAAAATTATCTATCGCTCTGGCGGCTGCCGATGATATGTGCGCAACTCGAGCGATCCCCATACTTGGCGCGGCGAACTGTTTGCGCTAGGCTAAGGAGAATTTTGTACGCTACGGAGGATGGGCAATGAGTACACAAGTCCCACCGCAAGCGGATTTGGCATGTTCACAATGCGGAAGAGTGTTCGCGCACTCGGATTTAGTGCAGGTCGCGGGGAATTGGGTGTGCGGCGATTGCAAGCCGGCGTTTCTAAGCCGGGTGATGGCGGGTGGTCCCGGCGCGACATCGCCGCTCGGCTGGCATTATGGCGGATTCTGGATGCGCCTCGCCGCGCGCTTCATTGACAGCTTTGTGCTGATGGCGCCTATCCTGGTCCTGGCCGCCGTGCTCATCCCGAATCTATTTCGCGTGCGAGGCGAAGCGCCCAATCCCGCGCTCGCGGCCCTCAGTCTGATTTTCTTTCTAATTCTTTTCCTTGCGGTGATTCTCTATGAGGTTTTGATGCTGAGGTACTACGGCGCAACCGTTGGAAAGATGGCCTGCGGGCTAAAAGTCGTCCGCTCCGATGGCCGCAGCTTGGAGTGGGGCGTGTCGGTTGGGCGTTTCTTCATGTTGAACGTCGAGGGCATTCCCTACCTGAACCTCGTCCTTATGCCGGTTAGCGGGATCATGACGGGAGTGGATCGAGAGAAGCGCTCGCTGCACGATCGGGTTTGCGACACGCGGGTTATCTATAAGCGGAGCGCAGCTTGAACTTTAACATCAATCTCTTCACTCCTGCGTCAGACGACTCCGTCGCGCCCGGCTCTTCCGCAACCGCCGCCCGGAGCTTGCCGCCTATTACACCGGGAGCCGTGACCTGCCCCAACTGCAACGGGGACGTGGTGCCCGTTGCAACCGAGACAGGATGGCAGAGCTGCCCTTACTGCGAGAAGCGGCTGCAAATCTGGTTGTGGCCGAGCATGCGCCACAATACCAGCGCTACTGCCGCGATGCCGGACCAAGCGACGTGCTACTTTCATCCGGACAAGGCCTTTCACGCTTGTTGCCAGCGATGCGGTCGGTTCGTTTGCGCGCTGTGCGACTTGCAGTTGGGGGCCGAGCATGTTTGCCCCACGTGCTTCGAACGCGGGCGCGCCGATACCGGCTTGAATGGTGGCAAAGCGGAATGGCGGCATCGCGACGTGCTCTATGACTCGATTGTGCTGGTGATCGGCTGGTGCTGGATCATCTTTTGGCCGGTGATCGTCGCCGCCCTTCCCACCGCGATTTTCTTGCACGTGAAGTATCGGAGAGCGCCGCGTTCGTATTTGATTCCGCGGTCGGGGTGGCGTTTCTGGGTAGCCTATGCGGGGTTCGCCTGGATCCCGCTGCTAATCATCAGCGCGATATACATACCGCGGTGGATTGCGGGGAGGCACTAAGTTGGGAAGTGGATTTCGCAAAATATCGCGCGTTGGCAGCCTGACGGGTGCGACGAAGTGGTATTTGAGCGACGATTGTTTGCTTGCCGCGAAGCGCGTGATGTACACCGTCGAGTATCGACGGTTCTATTTGCGCGATCTAGAGTCCATTACTGTGTGGCCAAGCCGCGCATGGCCATTGCGGCCGATCGTTCCCGGCGTGCTGCTTGGCGCGCTCGGCGCATGGCTGTGGTATTCGGTGAATTTCGCCTCTGGCGCGATTGCCGGCGGCACCGGCCTGGCATGGGCGGCGATGGAGCTGGCGCTTGGGCCGACGGCCAAGTCGCGCATTCGCACAAGTGGGGCAAGCGTTGATTTGCCTCTGGTGAAGCGAACGCGCCGCGCACGCAAGGTCCTGGCCAAGATTGATGTGGCGGTTCGCACAGCTCGCGTCGGCGTGACCGAGCAACCGCCCGCTCCCATAGACGAATCACTACCGGCACAGCCCTCCAGCCAAACAAGCTCTGAATCCGCTCGCACGGCTGCTCCCATCAGGGATTTCACGTAGAAGAATGCCACTCAACACTTCAGCCGCGCCTTCCGGCAAGTCCGCCGCGGCGGGTTTGCGCCATGCGCGCTGTTTGTTTCATCCGCTTCGCGAAGCGGCGGCGCGCTGTCCGCACTGCGGAGGAACGTTCTGTCGCGAATGTGTGACGGATGAGGATAGTCAGCTCGCTTGCCCGCCTTGCCTGCGCCGAATGATGCATCCGCCGGCAAAGCCGGCGCTGGGGCGCAAGTCCCTCGAGAGCTTTGCCGGACTTGCCGCGTTGCTCTGCCTGGCGGGGCTTTTTTTTGCGTTACTGCAGTGGCGAGTGAATAAGCCGGAGGTTCATCTGGATTTCGGCGGTGCCGCCCATGACCAACTAGGCGGGCAAAACGATGAGTGAAGCGCTCGCTCCGATCGCAGCGCCACCTGGACGCTTGGCGTCCGTGCGCTCGAGCCGGATCCGCCTGAACCCCCTCGAAGCGCTAGAACGCGGATTCGCGCTCTTTCAGTCCACATTCACCGGAGAGGCCTGGCGTTACTACGTGGGCGCCGCGCCGCTCGTCCTTTGCTTCATTCCCTTATGGGTCATTGACGGGCAGATTCGGATATCCAATGGGTCGCTGCTGCTGCAGGCGGTGCTGCTCGCTGGGGCCTATCTGCTGCGCGCGCGGATGGTTGCCGGCTATGTGCAACGCGTTCGCCAGCGTGCGTTTGGTGTGCCGGGATCGAAACCTGTGGGCGTGGCCGCGCGAGCGGCAGCTACCGGACGCCTGCTCGCGTGGAAAATCACTTTGAGCCTCGCTGCTTTGGCAACGGTGCCTACCGTCGCTGCGGCGTCGTGGTTCTACAGCGCGTGCCAATTCGCCAGCCTTGAGGCGCAGGAGGACCCGAGCGAGCGGCATTCATTTGGCGGCTGCCTGACGCTCGCTAGCCAATGGTTCGGCGGCAGCTTGCTTCTTTTCCTGATGCTTTTCCCCCTGTGGATCGCGGTGTGGTTGAACGGCTTTATCCTGGCGATGATCCTCCCGGCACTGCTGCGCTCAATTTTTGGTGTGAAGACTCTTCTCTCCACACCAATGGGTAGATACGCCCTGCTTCAAAGTTCCGCATTCTGGCTTTCGCTCTTCGCCGGTGCATGGCTTGCGCTCGATCCGGTTGTTAAATGTACGTTCATCGCCGTTTATCAGCATTTGCGGTCGCGGCGCGAGGGAGACGACCTGAGAGGGGCGCTGGCGAGGCTGCCACGCGAGCAGCAGAAGAAGGCAGAGATAATGGCGGGAAGCCGACCTGGAAACAGAGCGATGATGGCCTCGCTCGTCGTGCTTGCAGCGATTCTGCTTGGAGCTTCCCAAACGGCGCGTGTCCGTGCCGCCACTGTGTCGCTAAACCCCGGCAACGCGGAAACGGTAGCCGGTTCCCCGAACGAGGCGCGCGTTCAAAAACTGCGCCAGGCCCTGGATCAGGAATCCGAGCGCTCAATTTATCGCTGGCATGACGCCGAGCACCCGAGCCCGCCCAGCTGGCTTGACAAGCTGCTGGACAAAGTCGGCGACGGTTTGGAGCGCGCGTGGAAGGCGTTCTCGAGTTTCCTTGGGAAATTCTGGCCGCGCGGGCTGACTTTCTCGCCGGAGAAGGAAAAAGGCGGAGGGTGGCGCCTGAAGGACATTCGATTATGGCTGGGGTTGGTCCTGGTTTTGACCCTCGGCGTGGGAGCGTCGCTCGTTTGGCTCCGGCGGCGCCGCGAAGCCGCCCAGCTCTCTGTTCCCCTGGCAATAGTGCCGCTGCCTGATCTCAGCAATGCCGTCGCAAGTGAGCGTTCCGAGGACGAATGGTTCGCGCTTGCCGAGCGGCTGGAAGGGGAAGGCGAATTGAGGCTGGCGCTGCGCGCGGCATACCTGGCCCTGCTAGCCGGACTGGGGCAGCGCGAGTGGCTGACGATTCGCCGCGATCGCACGAATCGCGAATATCTCGCTGAGTTTACGCGCCGGTGGCGAAGGCGCCCGCAAGCGGCGGTCGAGGTGCGGCTCGAAATTCCGGAGAAACTGCGCATCAGTCTTCGGCTGTTCGACCGCGTTTGGTACGGGTCTCACGGGCTGACGCAAGCGGCCGTCGCCGCCTACCGTCAGGGTCAGCAGGAGCTGCTCAACCATGTCTGACAAGCGGTCCAGCGAAAGAGCCGTGCTGAACTGGCGCGGCCCCCTGCTGGCCGGCGCCATTTTCGCCGGAGTCTTTGGCGTTCTGCTGCTGATGGCACATCTGAATCAATCGAAAACAAGCGACGAAGGATCCAGCCTCCGCCAGGACCCTTACGGCGCCAGCTTGCTGTTCGATTCCTATGAGCGCGCCGGGTACCAGGTGAACCGCAGCCAGGATCAGAAATTGCTCGTGGATCAGGATGCTACCCGCACCACCGCGTTTTTCATTGGCGGCTACAACTATGGGGATTTCGAAACCCGCGAAGGCAAGATGGTCAGAGGTGAGAAATTCCACGCCCTGTTGGAAGGCTTCCTCGGGCGTGGCGGCCGCGTGGTCCTGCTGCAGCACGCACCCGGCGTCAGCGTCGCCGCAATTCCTGAGCCTGGGGGCAAGCCCGACTCCGGCGGCCCGAGGTGGCAAACTGAGAAAAATTGGGGAATGGAGATCGGCTTTGACTCACCAGGAAAACAAGAATCTGGTCCGGCTTGGGCAAGGCCTCGTTTCCCCGCCGTGCCCGCCGGAAGCGAGATGATGTATCTTCCCGCCGATGCCCCTTGGCTTAAAACGGACGCGCAGTGGACAGCACTCTATTTGGGACCGGTGAGCGCAACAGAGTCCCAAGCCAAGGCAGAGGCTGAAGGTGGTTCGTCCGCGCACGTTTATATGGCCATGCGGAGAGTCGGAAATGGCGAACTCGTTGCGGCGAGCCAGGAGTCGTTCCTGTTGAACGAGGCGATCAAGACGCATCCGAATCCGGTGCTGCTGGATTTTCTCGCCGGAGGGCGACCCGTGATTTGGGTGGATGAAACGCTGCACGGATTGCATCAGGAAGAGGGTGTGCTCTGGCTCGTCGAGCGGTATCGCCTGCAAGTGGCGCTCCTGCTGTTCTGGGCGGCTTTGCTGACGCTGCTCTGGGGCATGAACGGCGATTTGGTGCGGCGCCCAGCGCGCCGCCGCAGTGCGGAGATCATCCGCCATGGCGAACACGCCGGCGTGGCCGCACAACGCCTCCTTCAGCGGAGTATTTCGAGAGAGAGAGTTGTGGCCGAGTGCTGGGAGCAGTTCCGCCGTCGCTCGCCGCACGATGCGCAGGATATTTCCGCCGAGCCCCGTTGGGGTCCGCGCCTGCGCGCCGCGCTCGTCGAGCGCCCTTTGGCGGGGTACAAAGAGCTGATGCAGCTGATCGCAGAGCACCGCGCAGCCGCGAAAGGCTTGGCTCCTGCGGATCGCGAGGCACACCAGGGGTCTCTCATTCCGCAGGAAACGGCTGCCGAGGAGGCACGAATCGCATGAACGACAAACCGGTACTCGACTCGGACGGACAGGCGCAGACCGGGGGGCCAGAATCGCAAGACCAGGCGGCGCTCGCGGCCATCACCAGCGGCGCGCGGCGCATCAGAGAGGCGCTCGGCCGGGTGCTTGTTGGCCAGGATCGGGCGATTGATGATGCGTTGGTGACGCTGCTCGCTGGCGGGCACGCGCTGATCGAGGGCGTTCCCGGCGTGGGGAAAACGCTTCTCGTGAAGGCGCTCGCGCGTGCGGTGGCCGGCGAATTTCAGCGCATTCAGTTCACGCCGGACCTGATGCCCGCAGACATCACGGGGACGAGCGTCTTCGACGTGAAAACGCAGGAATTCCGGCTGGTCCGCGGGCCCATCTTCACGAATTTCTTGCTGGCAGACGAAATCAATCGGGCCCCCGCGAAAACGCAATCGGCTCTGCTCGAAGCCATGCAGGAGCGACAGGTCACCATAGATCGCGGGACCTGCGCGTTGCCGCCGGTCTTCGTCGTTTTTGCAACGCAAAACCCAATCGAGCATCAAGGCACCTATCCGCTTCCGGAGGCGCAGAAGGACCGCTTTCTCCTAAAAATTCGCATGGGTTATCCGACGGCGGAAGACGAAAACGCACTGGCGCGTCTGGTAGCAGAAGGCGAAGCGCCGGAGCGCCGGCTGGCGGAGGAACTGCGAACCCCGGTTTTGCAACCGGGCGAACTCGATCAACTGCGCGCAGCCACCGCGCGTGTGCGCGTCAGCGAGGCGGTAAGCAGCTACATCGTAAATTTGGTTCGGCAGACGCGCCAGCACGCAGCCATTTGGGTCGGCGCCGGGCCGCGGGCGACACTTGCGCTACTGTCGGCAGCGCGCGCACTCGCGGCGCTCGAACAGCGCGATTTCGTGCTACCCGAAGACGTAAAGACTCTAGCTGCTCCCGTGCTCGAACACCGCATGTTGCTGCGACCGGAATTTGAAATGGAAGGCGTCGAGCTTCGGGAAGTGATCAACGCGGTGTTGGAGGCGGTCGAGGTGCCGCGGTAAGCGGCACACGCAGCACCGCGACAGGCCAAAAGGCAAAAAGAGACGAAAGCATGACGGCTGGAGATAAAAAGTCAGCGGGCACGCGTGCGCCGTGCGCGGCGGTCGTTTCCGAGGTCGAAGCCACGGCGAAGCCGACACGTCGCAACTTGCAATCGCGCGACAAGCCCGCACAACCGATCCCGCTTCATGCGGCGGGAACACTATTCAGCCCGGCAGGATCGCTTGCCTGGGTGCTGGGGCTGCTGGGCGTGGGTGCGTGCATTGCGCCATGGCTCGCGCGCGGATGGCTGGGGCTCGAACTGATCGTCGCGATCGTAACCCTGCTCGTGGGTTATGACGCGGTTGCGCTGTGGCTAGCGCGGGAGGAATTTGCGCCAGTCCTGCTGTCGCCGGAAAAAGGCCTCCGTGGACGTGAAGGGCAGAACATCCAGATTCCGCTCGTTCTCGGGAGCTCCGGGCGGCGCAGACTGCCTAGCGAAGTCCGCGTGGCGATCATGCCGGGTACCGAAGAGAGCGAAACCGCCATTCAAGTGAGAGGCGAACCGCAGTGGTTGAAACTCGAGAGGCCGAGTCCAGCGGATAGATCGGAGTCGCCTAGCCGCGCGCCGATCCTGCTCTGGTCTTGGACGCCCGAGATCGCGTTGCTGCGGCGTGGTCTTTGGCCTGGACCCCGCGTTGGCATCGAGCGATGGTCGCGCCTGGGAATCTGGTGCCTCCGGCAATGGTTCGCTTTGCCAGAACCATTGCGAATCGACCCGGATTTGCGGCTGGGGCGCCAGGAGATTCTGCGCAGCCAGGTTTACCGCGCGCTTGTGGTTTCTCGGCAGACGCCGTGGACCGGCCATGGACGCGATTTCGAGCGCCTGCGCGAATATCAGCCTGGCGATACCTACTCGGAGATCGCGTGGAAAGCCACGGCGCGGCGGGGGGCCCCGGTCACGCGGCTTTTCCAACGGGAGCAAAAGCAGGAAGTATGTTTCGTGGTGGACCAATCGCGGGCGTCCGCGCTTGCGCTCCCTCCGTCCGAGGACCCCGAGAGCGCTGCCCGACAGGCACGCGCGACGCGGCTGCTCCATCTCGCGGTGAAAACAGCGCTGGTGGCCGCGACGGTCGCGCTCGAGCTTGGCGATGGATTTGGGCTGGTCACCTACGCGGATGAGCCGAAGTCCTGGTTGCGCGCGGGGAGCGGGCAATCCCAGTTTCAACAACTTCGCGATCGCTTGCTGAATCTCGAGCCTTTGCCGACGACTGCGGATTACGAAGTGCTGTTTGGCGAAATCCGGCTGCGGTTGCGGCGGCGCGCTTACCTGGTCGTGCTGTCGGATTTAACGGAGCGCTCGGTTTCGGACTCGCTCGTTCGAGGAATTGGGCTGGTCCGCTCGTCGCATGTCGTCTTAATGACGAGCATCTTGCCGGCTCATGCGCGGCCCGCATTTTCGCCAGCTGAGCAGCCGCGCACGGACCAGGACGTGTACGCGGCGCTTGCAGGTGAAAAAGAGAATCAGCGCCTCGGGGCGCTAGCGCGGCAACTGCGCCAATTGGACGTGCGGCTCCGGTTTGTTCCTGCCAAGATGTTCCTGCGAACGGCGGTGGAAGGATATTTGGAAAGCAAGCGGGAGCAGCGGCTGTGATTCTCGATCTCCAACGATTTCAGGCGCAGGCCGGGCCGCGCTGGAGCAAACTCGAGATGCTTCTCGCCGCGCTCGAGGGCCGCCCGGACCGCAGGTTGAATCCGGTCGAAGCCGAACAGTTGCAAGATCTTTACGCGCAGACTTCCAGTGACTTGAATCGCGTGACGCATGGAGCACTGGCACCAGACCTAAGACAATATCTCGAGCGGCTGGTGGCACGGGCTTATGCCGAGCTTTACTACGCTCCACCGATGCGCTCCGAAATCTGGCAGCCGCGCAGCTGGCTGCGGATTTTCACGGCGTTCCCGGAAGCGTTTCGGCGGCAGTCCCGCTATTTCGCGCTGGCCACGCTGATCACGGTTTTGGGCTGCGCGCTGGGCGGACTAGCGGTGCGTTACGACACCGCTGCCGTGGAGGTGCTGCTCCCCGCCAACTACCTTCGCAATCCAGGCCAGCGCGTCAATGAAGAGACCAAAGGGCAGAATCGACATCCAGGCACAGCGCAGGTGGAAGCCGCGTTCTCGGCCGAACTGATCACGCACAACATCCAGGTGGCGCTGCTTGCGGCGGCACTCGGCGTAACGTTTGGCATCGGGACGGCGCTGCTGCTCTTTGAAAACGGCGTGCTGCTCGGGGCCGTGGCGGCTCGTTACACGCAGCAGGGTTTTGGCCTGTTCGTCACTGCCTGGTTGCTGCCACATGGCGCGTTCGAGATTCCGTCCATCCTGATCGCCGGGCAGGCCGGTTTCTACTTGGCACGGTTGCTGCTGCGCCGGAGGGAAGATCGCGATATGCGCCGAGCGATGCGCGAATGGCTTCTGTTAATTGCTGGGTTGGCGTTGATGCTAGTCTGGGCCGGGATGATGGAAGCGTTTTTTTCGCAGCATCACGCGCCGGTTCTGCCCTACGGATTCAAAGTCGCGGTTGGCGCAGCGGAGTTGGTGCTGCTGACGGTTTATCTGCTGCTCATTGGCCGGAGAGAGCGCGCGGCGGAAGCGCAAGTGAGTGTTGCTGCGGAGCGCAAATGACGGATTCCGAGCCAACTCGCTTGCCGACGACGGCGGAGCTGACCATCGCGACGCCGGAAGGCGTGGTCTTTCGCCTGCCGCTGGCCGGTCCCGCTGCGCGGCTTTACGCCGTGCTGCTCGATACCGCGATTGTGCTGGCGGCGGTGAACGGACTGGGCTCGTTGGTTTACTTCATTTTCGCGAAGGCACCGGGATTTGGAATCATGGTGATCACCCTCGCGGAATTTGCGATCGGGTTTGCCTATGCCGCGTTGCTGGAAGGTTTTTGGAACGGGCAGACAATCGGAAAGCGCCTGTTCCATTTGCGTGTGATTGACCAAGCGGGGTTTCCGCTGCGCGTCGAACAGGCATGGGTGCGCAATCTGATGCGGGTGTTTGACGCGCTGCCGTTCGCATATCTGGCTGGAGGAATATCCGTGCTGAGCAGCCCGCTGATGCAGCGGTTCGGTGACCGTGTAGCGGGGACGCTCGTTGTCCGCGAAACGCCCCTGGCTGCGCCGGCGGAGGAATCCTGGACGCGACAGAAATACAACTCTTTCATGGATTATCCGGCAATCGCGATGCGCCTCCGCCGGGCGGCGACGCCGGAACTCGGGAGTCTTATTCAAGATGCGCTGCGCCGTCGTAACGAGCTGACGCCTTACGCTCGGCGGGAGATTTATCGCGAACTAACGACATATCTGCAGAACGAAATCGCCCCGTTTCCTGACGAATTGGTTGAGATGCTCAGCGACGAACAGTATTTGTTTAACGCGGCTGGTGTGCTGTTTGGGGACCAGCGGCTGTCGAGACTTTAGGGCTCACAAGATTGGTACTCCCGGCCGCAGAGGAAGTGAGGGCGGCGCCTCTCGGCTGAGACAGGCCCCGGTTTTCCTTATACCAGTCTATTTAGCGGCCCCTTGTGAGATTGGTACTGCTCTTTTCGACTTTGGTTGCCAGCATCGAGCGATCGTCTTCAACACTAAGCTCTACGACCAACGGGCACCGCGGTCCGGGACACCTTTGGCCCTGCGCTCGTAATAGTTGTCTGCGTTGAAATCCGATCTGGCCGCTGGACCGAGCGGCAACCCGTCCGGTCTCCCCAGTTCGGAGAATAGGAGCGGAACTAGCTCGGCCGACCAAATGCTCATTGCGCGCGGAGAATCCACACTAGAACGTGGCTACCCTCGGCCCAAGTCCTTCAGACCAATCGTATCAATGCGGCTTGAATGTCTTCCCGGTCTCAAGCAGGGTCTTCAGGCGGGAAAGAATACGTGGCCATCCATCGGCGCAGGCCGTGTAAGTGGGGTCATCCTCGGCCCACTCGTCATGCGTCACCGTTACTCTCGTGGCTTCGGTCTCGGGGACAAGTTCGATAGTTGCGCGTGAAGTCTTATCGTTTTGGCCCATTGCGAAGGTGTACTGAAACACGTTTGGCGGCTCAAACCGCAGGACCTTCCCTCGAACGTAAGTCATGGCTTTGCCATCGGCTCCCGGGCCCACCCATGCGAGCAGGCCGCCAGGCTTAAAGTCCGCCTGAAGCTCAGCCCCCGAGAAGAT
>Ga0126371_10001004_pt1 | contig 23496 bp, 20 predicted proteins | sample PanSoiMetaPlot_4_FD_110145 | JGI IMG/M metagenome (GOLD analysis project Ga0126371, IMG submission 110145) | Tropical forest soil microbial communities from Panama - MetaG Plot_4 | ecosystem: Environmental > Terrestrial > Soil > Tropical forest > Bulk soil | place: Panama | collected 2016-02-17 | reverse complement strand
TGGCGCGTCCCGCAGCAGCCTGGGCATGACCGAGTAGTCCTCGACGTAGCCGTTCCCGCCGAGGCACTCCAGCGCCTCCGCCGCCACCAGCGGCGTGCGCTTGCAGATCCAGTACTTGGCAGCCGGGAGCGCGATGCGCAGCAGTGCCGCCTCGGCGGCGTCGCCGCGCGCGGCCCGGTCGGCCGCCCCAGCGAGCCGGAGCGCCAGCGTGGTCGCTGCCTCCGATTCCAGCACGAGATCGGCGATCACCCCGGTCATCGCCGGGTGGTCGATCAGAGCGGCGCCGAACGACCGCCGCTGCCGGGCGTAGTTCGCCGCGACGACGGTCGCCTGCCGGATGGCGGCCGAGCTTCCGAGCACGCAGTCGAGCCGGGTTGCGCTCACCATGTTGATGATCGTCCGCACGCCGCGGCCCGGGTCGCCGACCCGCCAGGCGACTGCCTGGTCGTATTCCACTTCGCTCGAGGCGTTGGAGGTGTTCCCCAGCTTGTCCTTGAGCCGCTGGATGTACATGGCGTTGCGGGTGCCATCGGGCAGCACCCGGGGCAGGAGAAAGCACGTCAGCCCCTCGGGCGCCTGCGCGAGCACCAGGAAAAGGTCACACATCGGGGCTGAGCAGAACCACTTGTGCCCCGTCAGCGAGTAACTGCCGTCTCCGGCCGGGGTTGCCGTCGTGGTGTTCGCGCGCACATCGGAGCCGCCCTGCTTCTCCGTCATCGCCATGCCGGCGAGCAGTCCCGCCTTCCTGAGCGGAACGCGAAGGCCCGGATCGTAGACAGACGCGGTCAGCAGTGGCTCGTAGCTGGCAGCCAGGCCGGGTTCCTGGCGCAGGGCTGCGACGCTTGCGTACGTCATGGAGATCGGGCACCCGTGGCCAGCCTCGGCCTGCGTCCACACCAGGAACTTGGCGGCCCTGGCCACGTGCGCTCCCGCCCGGTCGTCGGCCCACGGCGCAGCGTGCAGGCCGTGACTCACGGCGATGCCCATCAGGTAGTGCCAGGATGGGTGGAAATCGATCTCGTCGATCCGGTAGCCGCGAGAGTCATGGGTCCGCAGCACGGGCTTGTGGACGTTCGCCAGCCGCGCCTGGTCCAGGGTTTCGGCCGCGCCGGCCAGCTTGCCCAGCTCGTGCAGCTCGGCCTCGGCCCACTCGCCGCCCTCCCGCCGCAGGCCGTCCATCAGCGCGGCGTCGTCGGCGACGTCATAGCCGGCGAGGGGTGAGACCTGGTTGAGCACCTCGTGCATGGCGTGCCGCCGGGCAGTGGTCATAGCAGGGACACTATTCGGACGCCCCGCACGCCTGGCAAGAGGCCGAAGGTCAGGTGTGGATCCCGCACTCGCTCTTCGCCGTGCCGGCCCAGCGCCCGCTGCGCGGGTCCGCCCCGTCGGCCACGCGTGACGTGCACGTCCGGCACCCAATCGACGGGTACCCGTCGAACACCAGCGGGTTGACGAGGATGTTGTTGGCCGCGATGTAATCATCAACCTGCTGCTGGGTCCACTCCACGATGGGGTTGACCTTGACCATCTCGCGCCTGGCGTCCCACTCGACTGCGCGGGTGTCGCTGCGGGCATCGGTCTCTTCGCGGCGGACGCCGGTGAACCAGGCGTCGTAAGGCCCGAGCGCCTCCTCGAGCGGCACCACTTTGCGCAGGTAGCAGCAGAGATCGGGGTTGCGGCTATAGAGCCTCGGGCCGAGCTCGGAATCCTGCTCCGACACTGTCGTCGGCGGCGTCACGTTGATCACGTTGACGGGGTAGACGGCAGAAACCGCGTCGCGGGTGCCGATGGTCTCCGGGAAGTGGTAACCCGTGTCGAGGAACAGCACGTCAATTCCCGGCTGGTGCCGAGCTACAAGATTGACGAGGACCGCGTCAGTCATCGATGAGGTGATGCAGATCCGGTTGCCGAATGTGCGGACCGCCCAGGCGATGACTTCGTCGGCTGGCGCTCCTGCCAGGGCATCAGCAGCCTTGGCAGCCTGCGCGGCAAGCCTCTCCATGTCGCTGAGCTCCTCCTCGCGGCGGCCGACTCGCACAGGCAGCCTAACTGGTGCATCCCCACCAGCAGGAGAGAACCGCCGCGGCGGCAGTGGTATTCCGCGGGCAGCGCAGCGGCCGGCGGAACGCTAGCCCTGGCGAATCCAGCCCAGGCGCTCTTCCGCCGGCCGGGCGGGAGGCTGGTGCTGACAGTCGCACCAGTTACCTCCGCGGCACTCTTCGTGCCGCTTCGACTTGCAGCTCTGGCAGACCATGGTCGTGGGAACGGCGCGGCGAAGCCTCAGGCCGCGTTCGCCCGCCGCATCCGGCGACGGCGCTCGGACGACCGCTCGTCTTCGTTCAGACCGCCCCAGGTGCCGTACTTCTCCGGCCTGCCGATGGCATAGGTGAGGCACTCAGACTTGACCGGGCAGGATGTGCAGACGGCCTTGGCCTTGCGCTCGCGGAGCTCACGCTCCGGCTGACGCTCCCCGTCCGGGCCGAAGAAGAGCACAACGTCACGGCCACGGCATGCAGCCTCGTCTTGCCAGCCCCAGTTCGGTCGTGGCATCAAGGCTGCTTGGCGGCGCACCTCAGACATCAATAGCTCTCCTCAGCCGGCTGGTCGTGGTCATCGGCGACCACGACGCGTATCCCTCGTAGGCGTTTCAATATTCGGGTCAGTACGGTCACATCAGGTCAAACATTCGGTCAGTGCCCGGACGGCGCTCATACCGCGCTCGCTAGGTGCCTCGCGTAGTCCCCAGTGCCACGCTCGGCGGGCGCGCGCGCCCAGCAGGCAGGCTCGCTGTCGTTCTCCGGACCCCACCAGGCGCGGTAGGGTCTAACCGAGAACGACTTTTCTCGCGCGCTACGGCAATTGCCCCGTCGCTCCATGCAACGCGCCGCACCGGCGTGATGTTCCCGACGGGAGGTTCTGCGTGGCCTGCGGCCTAGCCGAGCGCGCGCCGGATCATCATGCCACCTGCTGATCAGGCGCGCAGCCTGGATCATGAATCTGACCGTCCTTATGCTCCGATTCCAGGCGGCCGCGCCGCCGCCGCGAACGTCACGCGCCCGACTGGTCACACTAAGTAATAACGAAGTCGACAGGTCGCACGCTTCCCGTCAAGGTAGGCTTCATATCCGTGTCCGACGCAGCGCCGCTGCCTCGCCTGGGCGAGGTCTTCTTTGATGTCCGGGGCAACTCCCGGAGTATGCGGCTGAGCTGGTACGCCGACACGGGGGTCGCTGTCTTCAGCATCTGGCAGGCCGGAATGTGCACAGGGACCTTCCGGCTGCCCATCGCAGATCTCAGCCGGATGATCGAGATTCTCGAACGGGGTCCGTCGCCGCAGGGCCGGGGCCGAGCACCCGTGTCCGCGGCGCACCGCGGCCCTGGGGGCGGGGAATACCCGGCTGAGGACGACGAGATCGGCCTGCTCGATGCCACTAGCGGGGCGGGCGGGTATGCAGCTGCCGGCCACGGAAGCGGTCAGTATGCCCAGGGTGGCTTTGACGCACGGCCTTCGACCGGTGGTGACCGGGGTGACCGGGGTGCCCACAGCGCTGGGGACCTTGGCGCGGGGGACCGTGGCGCACGGCGCGGATATGACGCTGACAGCGGCGGAACGGCTGATTACCCAGCCGCTGACTACGGGTCTGCAGGCTATGGCGCCGACTACGAGCAGGCCGGTTACGGGCGTCAGGCCAGTTACGGGGAAGCGGGCTACGACCAGGCCGGGTATCAGCCTGCTGACTACGGTGCGGGCCAGCCCGATGGAAACGAGCCGGCCGGCTACGGCTACCAGCCGGCCGGATACGGGCAAGGCGGCTACCCCGAAGACGACCCTCTGCGGCGCAGCGGCCAGGCGGCCGGATACGGGCAAGGCGGCTACCCCGAAGACGACCCCCTGCGGCGCAGCGGCCAGCCGGCCTCCGGCTATGAGACAAGTAGCTACCAGTCTGGCGCGCCCGACTATCTGACCGGTGAGCACCCGGCAGGCGGCTACCCCGATGGGACGCCCGCCGAGCGCGGTCCCGATTACCAGTCCGGCGGGTACGGGAACCAGCCCGATTTCCCAGCTGGCGGTCACCGGCGTGATGACGGCCGATTCGCGCCCGATCCTGGCGGCCCGTCGTCCGCCGAGACGGACGGAACCGGTTACCAGGATGAGCGCTTTGTGCCGCCGTATGTACGTGGCGGCGGGGAGTCATACCGGAATGACAATCGGGGCCGGACTGGCGGCTATGGCCGCGACGCCGACGACGCCGGTTATCGGGCCGACGAACCGCCAGTTTCGCCGTCCGACGGCTATCCCGAGCAGCAGTGGCCGGGCGAAGCCTATTCCAACGGCTCTGAGTATCGGCGTCGCTAACCCGGCAGGCGCGCCGTCGCCGCGAATTTCAGGCCGCCCGAGCCGTAGCGTGCTTGACAGATAGCCGCGAGGATCACCGGGGAATGTCATAAGGCAACGCCGCAGCGCCTACGCAATTACGCCGTGACGGTGGTCACAAATGCGGAGTTCACGGGGCACTATCGCGGCTGATACCCGGCAGTTGGCTCGGCTCTTGGCAGGGCAGAAATCCGAGGACGAGGGTACTGCTCCGGCGGCCGTTACAGCCCCGTTGAGCTGGGCATAGATTTCGCGGGGGGAAGGGGGACCGCAAGTGGCTCAGAAGATCTCAGTCACGTTCGCCTGCGACTACGACTCGAAAGAGATTCCTGAAGGCGAGCACATGACTCGAGCGTTCAGCCTTGATGGCCGGGATTACGAGATCGACCTGTGCGAGCGGCATAGCCAGCGGTTCGACGAGGTGGTAAGCCGGTTCACCGAGAAGGCCCGGAGGGTCAGCAGCCGGGCCGGCAGGCCGAAGCGGCGGACTACCGCGCATCGGCAGCGCAGTGCCGATATCCGGGCTTGGGCGAAGCAAAGCGGAATGGAAGTCAGCGATCGGGGCCGCATTCCTGCAAACGTCATCGCGAAATACGAGGCAAACCACTAGCGAGCAAAATCTGCGGCGCGCTGAGCGAACCTCGGCTGAGCCGCAATCCGGTGGCGACGGGCGTCGCAGCATGGCTCGCTTCAGGCGGCGGACTCGCCTGACGGCTCTGATCCGGCGTCCGCGTCGTGCGTCGGGGCATCCCCGGCTGAGGGCTGAACTGAGGTCGCGCCGCCGGCGGCGTGTGGTTCGGGGACCAGTAGCACGGCCGCCGCGAGAGCCTGGGCGTTGGGCAGGAGCACCCGGCCCTGGTCTGTCTCCAGCCGCACGTAGGTCAGGCTGAGGTCGCTGACGAAGCCCTCGATCTCGCCTGACAGCGCGCCGGCCCGGAACCGTACGCGATCGCCGACCCGGAACGGGCTGGCGAACAGGAGGACGAGGCCAGCGAAGAGGTTGGCCAGCGACTGCTGCGCGGCGATGCCGATCAGCACGCCGGTGACAGCGCCGCCCAGGAGCCATTTGTCAGGGCTCTGGCCGTAGATGCTCAGCGCGACGGTCAGGACGGTGAACAGGCCGACCAGGAGCAGCACGTACCTGGTGACGCCCGCGTGTGCCTCACCGATCAGGGGCTGCAGCCCCGAACGGGCCCGCGCGGACAGCCCTATGGCGGCACTGACCCCGAGGACGAAGAATGCAGCCAGGCCGCAAATCCAGACGAGTCTCTCGACGTGACCATGGGGCGGGGTGCTAGTGCCGTTCTTGACCCAGAAGGCCGCGATGGCCGCGGCAATGGCGAGCACCAGCGCGATAATGGACCGCCACGGCCTCGCCCGGACGCGGACCTTGGTCATCCGCGCCGCCATGTCCAGTTGACGACGTTCCTGCAGATCCATCCCCCTACGCTATCCGGGCCACCTGGCACACCGCGCCGGAGACCGCGGCCAGGCACGCACGAGGGCCCGGGACCGCCAGGTCCCGGGCCCTCGTCCTGTAGGTCCGGCTGAGCTAGAGGTTGAACAGCGGCTTGCCGACTGGCAGCACAACCCGGCCCTTCATGCCGTTGATCACGCCAGCGGCCGAGGTGTACCAGGCCACGAGCGCCGTGATGATACCGAGGTAACCGCCTACCTTGCCGACATTGGCGTTCGCCGCGAAGGCACCGATGAACAGGAAGATCTCGGTCAGCTCCAGGGTCAGGAAGACACCGAACACCGCCATGTTCAGCTGCGTGGCGAAGATCATCATGTAGGTGTTGAAGATCGCGAAAGCCAGCAGGATCCAGCCGAGATCCTTCTGACCCGCCGACGCGTGGGCCAGCAGCACCCACAGTGCGAGCCCGATCCAGAACGCACCGTAGGTAGAGAACGCCGTCGCACCGAAGACGTTCCTGTTGCGGAACTCCCACATGCCGGCCAGCAGCTGGGCCAGGCCGCCGTAGGCGAGCGCGTACCCGATCCAGGAAAGGCCCGAGGTGTTGTTCGCCCAGCCGGCGTTCACCGCGGACAGCAGGAACGTCGTCAGCGCGAACGCCGCAAGCCCGAGTGGCGCCGGGTCAGCGATGGACGTGCTGACGACGGAGACAGCGGTCGGAGCGGGAGCATCTTCTGTGGTGCTCAACTGATTCCTCCTGAGGGGCATGCCTGCCTGGCACGAGCACGCTGCTGGGACAAGGCAGGCGTGGCGGATAGTGGAAAGGCCGCAACGTGAGCGGGCCGCTGAGAGCGTGCTGCCTGGTCAGTTAACCCGGGCGCGCAGTTCCCGCGCGCGGCGATTACCGGCAAGCGCATAGCCACTCGCTGACCTTTCTGTTTCTTCACACCTGGCTCAGCAGAACCACATGGAAGATCTGCCCTGAGCGTAACGCGCGTGCGGGCGTTTTGGGGAGACTCCATTTTCGATGCTGCTGGGGCTGGTGCGAGGAGTGGGAAAATGACGGCGGTGCTCATGCCTCCTGAGCTGCAGCTCCCCAGGGCGGCTGGGCGGCCGGCACGCTCCCATCTGGTCGCAGCATCACCGACAATCCAGCCCTGGTGGCGAGCACGAGCAGGCGGTCCCCGGCGGTCAGGACATAATCGCCCGCCGGTGACCAGTCCACCCACTGGCTGCCGGACCGGCGCAGGCCGATGACCCTGAGCAGGCCAGGCTGGTGCACGTCGGCAATTCGCTCGCCTGCAACGTCGGCGCCGCCGTCGTCCGCGACGGCGATCTCGGCCAGCAGCAGGACGTGCCGGCCGACGGCAATGGTCCGCAGCACCTGGTGGTCAAGCACGGCTGCCGCGAACTCCGGGGCCGCCAGGTACGACGTGGACCGGGAGACCGTCTTGCTGATGCGAGCTTGCACATACGCGGCCATGTCGTCGTCGTAGAGCCGGATGACGATCCGGGGATCGGCGGCCAGTTCCCTGGTATGCAGCGCTGCTTCGAGGTTTGCTATGTCGTTGTTGGTCACCGACACGATGGCCTGGCACGTCGTGATCCCGGCGGCGCGCAGCGTCTCCTCCTCCTGCGCCTCGCCGATGACTATCCGCACGCCGAGGCGGCGGGCGAGCGGCAGCCCGGCCGCGTCGTTGCTCTGGTCGATGGCGACGACGTCAACGCCGAGATCGTGCAGCATCCCGACCACCCTGGTGCCGACGGTCCCGAGGCCCGCGACGATCACATGGCCAGCCAGCGGTGGCTGATCGCGTTCGGCCGTACCGGAAATGCGCGCGCCGACGAACGCGGCCGTGACCACCGGCAGGAAGGCCAGTCCGTCGAACGTCAGCAGGACCTGAGCCAGCTCGTTCCCGGCGGGAAGGTGGCCGGGACTGCTCGCGGGTACCGCGTCGCCGGCGGCGTCCAGCAGCGTCTGATAGAACGCGAAGCCCAGGGACGCGTTCGGCACGACGGGATTGGCAGCGAGCAACGCGAAGCCAGCCACGAGGACCACGAGCAGGCCGGCGAAGACAAGTCCCAGCTGAGTGCCGAAGACACGGCGCAGCAGCCGCAGCGGGATCGCCAGACGGCGCTGCCGCCGCCGCGACAGCGGGTTGCGGGGCGTGCCGTCCGCAACGGCGAGGACGAGGCCGGCCGCAGCGTCCTCCGGCGGCAGCAGGCTGGGGGCCTCGGCGTCCGCGCTCGCGGCGAGGCCGCAGATGATCTGGCCGGCCCTCACTCGCTCGCGGCGGGTCACGTACATGGTCTGGCCAGCCAGCCGGAGCTGGCTTGGGGCAGGCTCGCCGAGCGCGGCCGCGACGAGCGAGGGAGCTGCCGTCTGGGCCTGCGATAGCACTGCGCAGTTCGGGAAGAAGCTGCGAATCCTCGCCCCGAGGCCCGCGTTGAAGATGGCGATGACGAGCCGGATCCCAGGCCTGACCTTCTGTGCCCGCATCGCGGCGCGCACGTTGCCGAGGTCGTCCTCGTTGAGGATGGCCAGTCCGAGGGCATCAGGGAGTCCGGCCTCGAGGAACGCGTCGTCGTCCAGCCTGGCTCGCTCGAGCAGCCGCACGTTGGGCATGGCCCGCATCCGGGCAGCAGGCTCGGATTCGCCGGACGGCACGATCGCGGTCACCGCTAACCCGTAGCGAGCGGTCAGCTCCTCGGCCATTCGCGAGGCGAGCGCGTTGGCGCCGCAGATGATGACGTGGTCGGCCGGCTCAGCTGACTGGGCGGTCACGGAATCCGAGCCTAGTGGTCAGGACCTGGCGATTGCCGCGCAAAACACCCCCATGAGGGCACGCAGTCGGCGAGTGGGCGCACGCAGCCGGCGGGCGCTAGCCGCTGGTCGCCGGGATGCCGGCCACGAGCGCGAGTGCTTCCCCGTAGACCTCGTCGGGGTCGAGGCGCCGTAGTTCCTCGGCAAGCAAGTCCGCGATATCGCGGCGGTGCAGGGCCACGTGCCGGTCCGGCTGACCTGGCTTCGTCAGCGTTGCCACCCGCCCATCCGGGCGGCTGATCACGACCTCCCCGGCGTCCGTGCGCAGCACGACCCCGGTGATGCCGGGCCCGGCCGACGTCTCCCGGCTGACGGGCACGTTCAGGCGGCTGCCGAGCCAGACGGTGAGCAGTTCCGCTGTCGGATTGTCCTCTTCCGCGATCACGAGGCCGCCGGTGACGGGGTATGTCTCCTGGTCGACCGTGGCGGCCAGCAGGGAGCGCCACGGAGTCGCCCTGGTCCAGCTGAAGTCGGTGTCGCCCGGCTGATAGCCGGCGCTGAGCGCGGCGAGCGCCTCGGCGGGCGCCCTGGCCCTGGCCGCATCCGTCACCCGGCGCTGGGCCAGCGCGCCCAGCGGCTGCGCGGAGGGCACCGGCGGAATCAGCCCGTGCCACCAGGTGACCACGGGCGTGTCCGGCACCAGCAGCGGCATGATGACCGAGTCCGGATGCTCGCTCATGGGCCCGTACAGCCGCAGCAGCACCGTCTGACCAGGCGTGCCCTCACCGGACCTGATCTCTGCGTCGAGCCGGGACGCGCTGCGGGACTCCCGCTGGATCACGCCGAGCACACGGCACGGGTGCTCGCGGCTGGCCTGGCTTGCGGCGCGCACGGCGTCGTGCTGGCCGGACTCGTCGGTCACGATGATGAGGTTCAGCACCACTCCGGTCGCCGGGCCACCCATCTGTCCCTGTGCGCGCGACAGCGCGGCCCGGATGTCCGACGTGGTGGTGTCGGTCAGGTCGGTCAGCATCTTCGGTGTCCTCTCGCGCCCGCCGCCGGCGCTAGAGCCGCCGCCAGGCCCGGCCGTCCCTGGCGATGAGGTCGTCGGCGCTGTCTGGCCCCTGCGTCCCGGCGGGGTACTGGTCTGGCTTGGTCTCATCGGCCCAGAAAGCCTCGATGGGGTCGAGGATCTTCCAGGACAGCTCGACCTCCTCCTGGCGCGGGAACAACGGCGGGTCCCCGATGAGCACGTCGAGCAGCAGCCGTTCGTAGGCTTCCGGGCTTGACTCGGTGAACGACTCCCCATAGGCGAAGTCCATGTTCACGTCGCGGACCTCCATGGCCGAGCCCGGTACCTTTGAGCCAAACCGCAACGTGATTCCTTCGTCGGGCTGCACCCGGATGACGAGCGCGTTCTGGCCCAGTTCCTGGGTGTCGGTGGCGTCGAACGGCAGGTGCGGCGCGCGCTCGAACATCACCGCGATCTCGGTCATCCGCGTCGGCAGCCGCTTCCCTGTCCGTAGGTAGAACGGCACGCCCGCCCACCGCCTGTTGTCGATGGTCAGCCGGAGGGCGGCGTAGGTCTCGGTGGCCGAGTCGAGCGGGATACCGGCTTCCTCGAGGAACCCGCGTACCTGGATGCCGCCCTGCCAGCCGGCCGAATACTGGCCGCGCGCCGTTCCTGTGGCGAGGTCGGCAGGGATCTGGACGGCCTTCAGCACCTTCTCCTTCTCCGCGCGCAGCGCTTCGGCGGCGAACGACAACGGCTCCTCCATCGCGGTCAGCGCGAGCAGCTGGAGCAGATGGTTCTGGATGACGTCCCTGGCCGCGCCGATCCCGTCGTAGTACCCGGCCCGGCCGCCGATGCCGATGTCCTCAGCCATGGTGATCTGCACGTGGTCGACATAGCCGCGGTTCCAGATGGGCTCGAACAGCGCGTTGGCGAACCGCAGCGCCAGCAGGTTCTGCACCGTTTCCTTACCGAGGTAGTGATCGATCCGGAACACCGAGGACGCGGGGAAGACCGCGTCGAGCATCGCGTTCAGCTCCTGCGCGCTGGCGAGGTCATGGCCGAACGGCTTCTCGATGACGACCCGCCGCCACGGCCGGTAGCCGCGCGCGCTGGCGGGCGCCATGGACAGGCCGGATCGCTGCAGCTGCGCCACGACGAGCGGGAAGCCATTCGGCGGAACCGACAGGTAGAAGGCGTAGTTGCCGCCGGTCCCGCGCTGGGCGTCCAGGTCGGCCACCACCCGTGCGAGATGATCGAACGCGGCGTCATCGGAGAACTCGCCCTGCACGAAGCGGATGCCCTCCGACAGCTGGTTCCACACGTCCTCGCGGAACGGCGTCCGCGCATGTGCCTTCACAGCGTCGTGCGTCACCTGCGCGAAGTCCTCGTCCGCCCAGTCCCGGCGGGCGAATCCGACCAGCGAGAACCCCGGCGGCAGCAGCCCGCGGTTGGCCAGGTCATAAATGGCGGGCAGCAGCTTCTTGCTGGCCAGATCGCCGGTGACGCCGAACAAGACGAGCACGCACGGTCCCGCCAGCCGCGGGATGCGCCGGTCGCGCGGATCGCGGAGCGGGTTCGGCATCATGTCGTGCTGCCGCCTGCAGCCATCTCGCGGGCGATGGTCTCCAGCAGCTCTGCCCACGACGCGGCGAACTTCTCGACACCCTGCTCTTCGAGTACGTGCACGACGTCGTCGTAGCCAATCCCGAGAGCGCCGAGCTGGGCGAAGACCTCGCGGGAGGCGTCATAGGTACCGGCGATCGCGTTGCCGTGCAGCTTGCCGTGCGCGGCCGTGGCGTGCAGCGTCGACTCTGGCATCGTGTTCACGGTGCCGGGCGCCGCCAGCTCGGTCACGTACAGGGTGTCGGAGAAGGCCGGGTCCTTGGTGCTGGTCGAGGCCCACAGCGGACGCTGCGGCCGGGCGCCCCGGGCGGCGAGCGCCTGCCAGCGGGGAGTAGCCGACTTCTGCTCGAACAGCTCGTAGGCGAGCCGGGCGTTGGCGATGGCTGCCTTGCCGCGGAGTGCCTCAGCCTCCGGGGTGCCGATCTTGTCGAGCCGCCCGTCCACCTCGGTGTCGACGCGGCTGACGAAGAACGAGGCCACGGAGGCGAGACTGGCCACATCCCGATCGGAGGCCTTCTCCAGGCCGGCCATGAACGCATCGATGACCTGGCCGTACCGCTCCAGGGAGAAGATCAGCGTCACGTTCACGCTGATGCCCTCGGACAGGCACTGGGTGATGGCGGGCAGCCCCTCGACCGTCGCCGGGATCTTGATGAAGAGGTTCGGCCGGTCCACGAGCCACCACAGCGCCCGCGCCTCGGCGATGGTCTTGGCCGTTTCTCTGGCCAGCCGCGGATCCACCTCGAGGGAGACACGGCCGTCGACGCCTGCACTCGCGTCATACACCGGCCGCAGCACGTCGCACGCCCAGCGGATGTCAAACGTCGTCAGCGCTCTGGCGGCCTCGTCCACCGTGACGCCGCGCACGGCCAGGTCGGCCACCTGAGTGGCGTAAGAGGACCCGCTGGACAGCGCCTTAGCGAAGATGGTCGGGTTCGAGGTGACGCCGCGGACGTGCTGGTCGGCCACCAGGGACGCCAGATTTCCGGTCGACAGCCGGTCCCGGCTGATGTCGTCCAGCCAGATCGATACGCCCAGGTCAGTCAGCTGGGCGAGGGTGTCGTTGGGTGAAGTCATCTCAGTCACTCCCACTCGTGCGCCGTCACGCTGGCCTGCCTGCCCTGGCCACACTGGTCATGGCCGCCTGCGCGACCCGTTCTGCGGTGATGCCGAATTCGGCGTACAGCTTCCGATAGTCAGCGGACTCGCCGAAATGTTCCAGGCTGATGCTCACTCCGGCGTCGCCCACGTACCCGCGCCAGCCCAGCGCAATGCCCGCCTCGACGCTGACCCTGGCCCGCACAGCCGCCGGCAGGACGTGCTCACGGTAGGACTCGTCCTGCTCGGCGAACCACTCCAGGCACGGCATCGACACGACTCTCGCCGCGACGCCGCTCTCGCGGAGGCGGGCGCGGGCGGCGAGGGCAATCTGGACCTCACTGCCCGTCGCGATGAGGATCACGCCGGGCGTGCCGCCGTCCGCCTCGGCCAGGACATAGCCGCCGCGCGCGGTGCCCTCGGCGCTTGCGAGGCCGGGGCCGTCGGCGGTCCGGTCGAGCACCGGCAGTTCCTGCCGCGTCAGGCACAGGCCGGCCGGATGGCTGGTGCGCTCCAGGATCGTCCGCCAGGCTACGGCGGTCTCGTTCGCGTCCCCCGGCCGCACCACGTCAAGCCCGGGAATAGCGCGCAGCGCCCACAAGTGCTCGACCGGCTGGTGGGTCGGCCCATCCTCGCCGAGTCCGATCGAATCATGGGTCCAGACGTAGGTGACCGGCTGCCTCATCAGGGCCGCCAGCCGGACCGCCGGCCGCATGTAGTCGCTGAACACCAGGAAGGTGCCGCCGTACGGCCTGGTCAGCCCGTGCAGGGCCATGCCATTGAGGATCGCGCCCATGGCGTGCTCGCGGATGCCGAAGTGCAGCGTCCGGCCGAAGCTGTCGCCGGGGAACATCGCGGTCTGGTGCACCGGCGGGATAAAGGACGGCTCGCCCTTCATGGTGGTGTCGTTGCTGCCCGCCAGGTCGGCGGACCCGCCCCACAGCTCCGGCAGCACCGGGGCGAGGGCGCTGAGGACCTCACCGGAGGCTTTCCGCGTCGCTATCCCTTTCTCATCAGGGGGGAACGAGGGGAGTACGCCTGCCCAGCCGTCAGGAAGCTCGCGGCCGACGAGCCGGTCGAGTAGCCGTCGCTGCTCGGGATGCGCCGCCGACCACGTGGTGAAGTGCTCGTCCCAGCTGATGTGGGCCGCGCGGCCGCGGTCTTGGACGGCCCGCGCGTGCGCGAGAACCCTGTCCTCGGCGGGGAAGCTGACCGCGGGATCGAAGCCGAGTATCTCCTTGGTCGCCGCCACCTCGGCCGCGCCGAGGGCCGAGCCGTGCGCCGCGCCCGTGTTCTGCTTGTTCGGGGCCGGCCAGCCGATGATCGTGCGCAGCGAGATCAGTGACGGCGCCTGGTTATTCTCTCTCGCGGTCAGCAGCGCCTCATAAAGCGCCTGCACGTCCTCCTGATAGCCGTCTGCTGTTCGCCAGCTGACCCGCTGGACGTGCCAGCCGTACGCCGCATATCGCGCGCACACGTCCTCGGACTTGGCGATGTTCGTGTCGTCCTCGATCGAGATCGAGTTGTCGTCGTAGAGCACCACGAGATTGCCCAGCTGCTGATGGCCGGCGATGGAGCTCGCCTCGTGGCTGATGCCTTCCTCGATGTCGCCGTCGGACATGATCGCGTAGACGTGGTGGTCGAACGGGCTGGTGCCGTGGGCAGCATCCGGATCGAGCAGGCCGCGCTCGCGGCGCGCGGCCATGGCCATTCCGACCGCGTTGGCTATGCCCTGGCCGAGCGGGCCGGTGGTCGTCTCGACGCCTCGTGTCAGGCCGTGCTCAGGATGGCCGGGAGTGATGCTGCCCCAGGTGCGATATCGGCGCAGGTCGTCAAGCGTGACTCCGTACCCGGACAAATAGAGCTGGATGTACAGGGTCAGGCTGGAATGCCCGCAGGACAGTACGAACCTGTCCCGGCCCAGCCACTGCGGGTCAGCGGGGTCGTGCCGCATCACCTTCTGGAACAGGAGGTAGGCCGCAGGCGCGAGGCTCATCGCCGTACCCGGATGGCCGGATCCGGCCTGCTCGACGGCGTCCATCGCGAGAACGCGGATCAGGTCGACTGCTCGCCGGTCGGTCTCGGACCAGTCCACTGCCGGCCCGTCCGCCGCTGCACGCAAATGGCTATCCACGCTCAGTTATGTCCCTCTCGCCCTGTGCGCCATTACGGCTTCGACCCTATCCAAGGCGCCGTCAGGCCACAGTGCCCGACGCGGGTTAACAAAGGGGGTCGCGCGCGGCAAGGCCGTGCTACGCGGCGGGTGCTGATGCGGAGGTTTGCTACGGGAGGGAACGGAGGAATTCCAGCAGGGCGACGTTCACCTGATCGGGGTTGCTGAGGTTGGACGCGTGCGTGCCGCCCTCGATGAGAACGAGCTCGGCTGGCCCGGCCAGTCCAGCCCGGACGATCTCTGCTTTCGTCACCGGGATCGCGGCGTCTGCCGTGCCGTGCAAGATCAGTGCCGGGCATTCGATCTCGCCCAGCCTGCTGGTGATGTCGTCCCGGTCCATCAGGCACCGGAACGGGCGAGTGAGCTCGTCCCGGTCGAGGGCCGCCCACCTGACGAACCACGGCTTGTGGTCGACAGGCCCGTCCGGCGGGCCGAGGATGATCGACGCGACGATGTCTTGGACCGGGCCAGGACCCTGCTCGAGCCAGGTCTGCTCGAGCTGCTCGTACGCGGGGGCGACCGCGGGGTCTTCCTGGCCCGCCTGGGTATCGATGAGGACCAATGCGCGCACCCGCTGCGGCGCGAGGAGCGCGGCCCGCATGCTGAGGAAGCCACCCTGGGACATCCCGGCCAGCACCGCCTGGTCGATGCCGAGGTGATCGAGTAGGCCGAGCACGTCGTTCGCTGAGTCCCAGTAAGTAAATGGCGCCGTGGCCCGCGTGCCGCCGAAGCCGCGCTCGTCCCAGGTGATCACCCGGTACTCCGGGGCGAGGGCGGCCACCTGCGGATCGAACATGGACGAGTCCATCAGGTAGCCATGACTGAACACGACCGGGGCGCCATCGCCACCGGAGTCGGTGTAGCTGATGCTGACACCGTTGATCAAGGCCGAGGGCATGGCCGACACGGTATCGCGGCGGGGGCGGCGCCGGGAAGATCAGCGCGGCAGGCTGGTGCCGGGGTCAGCCTCCGGCAGCGGCTCAGCCGGGTGGCCGGGCGGCAGCGCGCTGCGGTCACGCAGCGTGTAGGGCAGGAACAGGGCCACGACCCAGATGGCGGTCGAGCCGGTGACGTGCACCCAGACCAGCCCTGCGGGCAGCCCAGAGAAGTACTGTGCGTAGCCCACCACGCCCTGCAAGGCGACGAGGCCTGCGCCCAGCCAGGCGAGCCGTACCGCCCGGCGGGGTGCCTGACCGAGGTGAAGGGCGAGCAGCAAGGCCACGCCGAGCCCGGCGAGCAGCCAGCCGATGTCGGCGTGGAACTGGGTGACTCCCTCGAGCGGTAGCGAGTAGCGCGCGACGTCCGGCGCGCCGGCCAGCGGTCCCGTACCCGTCACCACGGTGCCGACCGTCATCATCAGAGCGACGGCGCCGACTACGCCCAGCGCGAGGAGCTGCACCGGCCGGGGGACAAGGGGCCGGCCCGGCTCGCGGCTCTCCTGGCAGCGCACGTAGAGAGCCACGGCGGCCGCGAGCAGTGCAACCGAGGCCAGAAAGTGAAGCGAGACCAGCGCCGGGTTCAGCTTCGTCAGCACGACGAAGCCGCCGAGCACCGCCTGCACGACGATGGCAGCAGGCTGAGCGGCGGCTAGCCAGACCAGGTCGCGCCTCCGTCCGACGCTGTCGCGGTAGCGCCAGGCAGCGATGAAGAGGCCGATAGCGACGACGAAGATCGCGACGGTCACCAGCCTGTTGCCGAACTCGACCCAGCGGTGCACGAGCGAGTCACCGGTGGCGCCGCTGGCCACCAGGCTGGTGGCGGTGCAGTCCGGCCAGTTCGTGCAGCCCAGCCCTGATTGGCTGAGCCGGACCCCAGCTCCGGTGAGGACGATCAGAATCGACGTCACGAGGCCGGCCCCGGCCCACCGCCTGAGGGCAATCGTGCTCGGTGCCAGCAGCGCGCCGGACAGGAAGCGCCACCACCACTGGGGCGCCGCCGCGGCAGTGGTGGGGACGGCGGGCACGGGTTCCATGGTAGGAGGCACTCTAGCGCAGCCAATAGGGCCTTTATCCGGCTCCGTAGCGGGCTGCGCCGCCGCAGGCGATCACGACCAGCGCGATGGCCAGCCACTGCCGGGCGGCAAGCGCTTCACCGAGCAAGGCGAGGCCGATCAGGGCCGCCACGGCTGGCTCCATGCTCATCAGGATGCCGAACACGCGAGCCGGGAGACGTCGCAGCGCCTCAAGCTCCAGCCGGTACGGAACGACTGATGACAGCAGGCCGATGGCGAGCCCTTCGGCCAGCAGACCCGGTTGATGAAAGGCCTGCCCGGCCGCCGGGGCCGCCGGGCCAGTCACCAGAACACCCGCCACCACCATGGCGATGACCAGGCCCGACGACCCGCTGAAGCGACGACCCGTGGACCGGCTGAGCAGGATGTAGCCGGCCCAGCAAGCGGCGGCGACCAGGGCGAGCGCGATGCCTGCTGCCTCGGTGCTCAGACCGAGGACCGGCCCGGCGCGACTGGCGCTGCCAGCCTGACCGGCACCGCCCTGGGTGAGCAAGAGCACGCCGCCCGCGGCCAGCACCACCCACGCTCCGTCTAGGAGCCGGTGCGAGGATGCGACCGCCACCCCGAGCGGGCCGAGGAATTCGATCGTGACGGCAACGCCCAGCGGTATCCGCGCGAACGACTGATAGATGCAGAAGTTCATCACGCCGAGCACGACACCGAAGGCGAGTACCACGGCCAGGTCCCGCCATGCGCGCTCGGCGATGACGGCCCGGACCGCGCGCACGGCCGGGCGGCCGCCCGCGATGGCGACGATGAGGGCGGACCACCACAGCCGCAGCCCGGCTACCCCGGCGGGGCCTAGCTCAGCAAACAGCCGCGCGGCGAGTCCGGCTCCGAGCTGCACCGACACGATGCCGGCGAGCACCAGCATGGCGGGCGGAGCAGGACGGAAACTCGGCGCGGGCCCCCTGGCCCTGGCCACGTCGTCACGGACCGTCATTCCCACCGGAATGTACGGGCCGCCACCATGATCGCCGCAGCCGCCCAGACGCACAGCACGAGCAGGTCGGCGCCCGGCAGCCCGCCCGCGTGGGCGAGCACCGAGCGCAGGCCGTCCGACAGGGCACCGGAGGGCAGCAGCCGCAGCACGGGCAGCGCCGACGCAGGGAACTTGGTGAGCGGGAACAGGATGCCGCCTAGGCCAAGCAACACCAGGTAGATCAGGTTGGCGGCGGCGAGCGTCGCCTCAGCCCGCAAGGTGCCGGCCATCAGCAAGGCCAGCCCGCTGAACGCAGCGGTGCCGGCGAGCACAAGGAGCGGGACCCAGAGAACCGCAGCCGGGCTGGCGAACGGGCGCCAGCCAAGAGCGGTGCCGACGGCGAGCACGATCACTACCTGGCACAGCTCCACCGCGAGCATCGTGAGGGTCTTCGCGGCGATCAGCCCGCGGCGCGACAACGGAGTGGCTCCAAGCCGCCTGAGTACGCCGTAGCGGCGCTCGAAGCCCGTGCCAATGGCCTGGCTCGTGAAGGCCGTCGACATGACCGCCAGCGCCAGGATCCCCGGCACGACGAAGCCGATCCGGCTGCCCGAGCCGACGCTCACCAGGTCAGCGCGGCCGAACGCGATCAGCAGCAGCACCGGGATGATCAGGGTCAGCAGCAGCTGCTCTCCGTTGCGCACGAGCGTCCGCAACTCGAGCCCGGCCTGGGCGCGCACCATTCGCGGCAGCGGGGCGGCACCCGGCGCGGGCGGAGGCCATTGCCCGCGCAGCAACTCGGCGCTGTCGGTCATGACCGCAGGCCCCGGCCCGTGAGCTCGAGAAACAGGTCCTCCAGCGTGCGGCTCTCGATCTGCAGCTGCTTGGCCAGGACGCCATGGTCGGCGCACCAGGCGGTCACCAGGGCGATGAGCTGCGGATCGACCCTGCCGTTCACCTCGACGAGGTAGTGCCCTGTCGGTGACTCCTTCGCCAGCGCGTCGGCGGGCAGCGCGGCGATCAGGCCGCCGAGGTCAAGCCCTGGCTCAGCCCGGAACCGCAGCTGTCCCGCTGATCCGGTCAGCTCGGCGGGCGCACCGCTGGCGACAACACGGCCGTGGTCGACGATGACGACCTGGTCGGCGAGTCGCTCGGCCTCCTCCATGTAGTGCGTGGCGAGGATCACGGACGTCCCGGCTGCCCGCAGTCCCTCGATCAGCTCCCAGGTAGCGTGCCGCGCCTGCGGGTCGAGGCCGGCCGTCGGCTCGTCGAGGAATACCAGCTCGGGGCGGCCGACCAGGGCAGCGGCCAGCCCGAGGCGCTGCTGCTGACCTCCGGACAGGTGCTTGTACGGGGTGCTCGCCGCGGCGGTCAGACCGAGCGCCGCCAGCAGCGCCGCCGGGTCAAGCGGGTGCGCGTAGAAATTCGAGAGCACCTGCAGGTACTCACCGGCCCGCGCCGTGGTCGGCACCCCACCTGACTGCAGCATCACGCCGACCCTGGCCCGAAGCTCGCTGGCGTCGGACACCGGATCGAGGCCGAGGACCCGTACCGTTCCGCCGTCAGCTCTCCGGTACCCCTCGCAGGTCTCAATCGTCGTAGTCTTGCCCGCGCCGTTCGGGCCGAGGATTGCGGTGACCTCGCCCCGGTGGGCGTGCAGCGAGAGGCCCGCGACCGCCTCGGTGTCCCGGTAACGCTTAACCAGGCCATCGATCAGGACCGCTGGCGCGTTCTTCACGCTCGCGAGTCTAGGGTCTGCAGGCCACCGACAGGCGACGCGGTTACCCCCCGGGGGCGGTCACGAAACGCGCTAGCTGCTCCGACTGGGCCAGCCGGCTCGGCTCGTGCAGGTACATCATGTGGCCGGCCTCGTAGTAGCTGAAGCTGATGTTGGCCGCCAGCTCCGCCGGGATCGCCAGGTGGGAGAAGCTGTGCTCAGCCGCGAAGTACGGCGTGGCCAGGTCGTAATACCCGCAGTCCACCTGCACCCTCATGTGCGGGTTGGTGCGCATCGCGGCGGCGAGCTTGTCCTGCACGAAGACGTGCGCGTTCTCGAACTCCTTATAGGACCAGGGCCGGACCCGGTCGGTGAGGATTTCGTACGGCAGGTCGCTGGAGTAGTCGAGCTCCGCCCGCACGTAATGGTTGAAGGCGGCCGTGTACGGGCCGGCGATCGCGTCGATCGATGGGTCGCCCGACCACATCTCGCGGCCATAATCGGTGTCCCAGCCGGTAAACCGGCCGTCGATCCGGCCGACGACCAGCCGCCGGTCGCGCAGCAGTTCTGTGAGGAACCTGATGTGCTCCGGCCGCAGGTCCACCCGGTCCAGGTAGTCGGCAGACAGCCCGGTCAGCTCGGCTAGCCGGCTGGCCGCGGCAGTACGCTCCTCGGCGGTCAGCCGCGATCCGCGGCCAAGCACCCACAGGTAGTCCCGCGCCGCGTACGCCTCCGCCTCGGCGAGCAACTCGCGCAGCGGCCTGTCGCCAGCCTTGCCGTGGTAGTGCGCGACGGCCGCATAGGTCGGCAGGTACATCGCATACGGGTCGTCGTTACCGCCGCCGAACTCGGCGGTGCCGAAGTCCAGCACGCTCGAGACGAGCATGAGGCCGTTGAGGTACAGGCCATAGCGCTCTTGCAGGTAGCGCGCCAGGCCGGCGGCGCGGGTCGTGCCGTACGACTCGCCGCACAGGTACTTGGGCGACATCCACCGGCCGTTGCGGGTGGTCCACAGCCGGATGACCTCGCCGACCGACTGAATGTCGCCGCCGTAGCCGTGGAACTCCCTGGACTTCTCCCCCTTGACGGCGCGGGAGTAGCCGGTCGACACCGGGTCGATGAAGACCAGGTCACTGTGCCGCAGCAGGGTCTGCGCATTGTCGGCGAGGCCGTATGGCGGTGGCAGCAGCGCACCGACGTCGCCCGATAGCACCCGGCGCGGGCCGAGCAGGCCGAGATGCAGCCACACGCTGGACGAGCCGGGACCGCCGTTGAACGCGAACGTGACCGGTCGGCCCGCGGGGTTCTCGCTGTCCGCGGTGTAGGCGGTCACGAACACCTCCGCCTTGGGCTGCGGCCCGTCGAACTTGTCCTCGGTATGGCCCTCCTGCCGGAGTACGATCCGCCCGGCGGTGGCCGTGTAGCTCAAATCGCCGCCCTCGAGCGCGATCGTGTGGTGCGTGGTGACCAGGTCGTCGACCGGCTCGCTGGGATTGCTCTCGCGATCTTGCCGCTCGCCGCCGTCGGCCTGGTCCTGGGTCGTCTCCGCCATGCCTGCACCGTATCCGGTTTGCGGTGGTTAGCGGGGGACAGCCACCATGCTGGTCATGGCCCCGACGCAGGTGCCCACGATCAAAGGCAGGGTGTGAGCCATGGCGGTAAGGATCGCAGGCACGCGCGCACTGGTGACCGGGGCGAACCGCGGCCTTGGCCGGGTCTTCGCGCAGACTCTGCTGGCCCGCGGCGCGGCGGTGGTGTACGCAGGCGCCCGCGACCCGGCGCAGGTCACGCTCGACGGCGTCGAGCCAGTCCGGCTAGACGTCACCCGCTCCGAGGAGGTCGCGGCTGCAGCTTCGCGCTGCGCGGACGTGGACATTCTCATTAACAACGCCGGGCTGATGCGGTTCGCGCCCGTGCTCGCGGCGCCCGGCCTCGACGCCGCCCGCGAGGAGATGGAGACCAACTACTTCGGCACGATGCGGATGTGCCGGGCGTTCGCGCCCGTGCTCGCCGCTAACGGCGGCGGCGCGCTGGTCAACATGCTGTCGATCGTCTCCTGGTTCGCCAACCCGCTGAACAGCTCCTACTGCGCCTCGAAGTCGGCCGAATGGTCACTGACCAACGCCGCCCGGGTCGAGCTACGGCGTCAGGGCACCCTGGTCACCGGTGTGTTCGCTGGCGTCATCGACACCGAGATGGGCGCGGCGTTCACGCACCTGCCCAAGGTCAGCCCGCAGAGCGTCGTCGACCAGGCGCTCGACGGCATCGAGGCGGGCGCGGAGGAGGTGCTCTGCGATGACCGCACCCGGTCGGTCAAGGCGGCGCTGCCCGATGATCTAGCGATCATCTATCCGCCGCACCAGGCAACGTGGGATGCGCTCCACCCCGCCTGATCGAGAGCCGGGGCTTATCGGCCCCTTCGTCTGGCCCCCGCTCTCAACGACCCCCAGAGCACGAAGACGGGGCCCGCAAGCATGATGAGGAAGCCCAGGCCGACACCATTGACCGGGATCGCGTGATGAGGCGCCCCAGGCGGGATGTGATAGGTGGCATACCACGCAATCTCGCTGCCAGCTGTCAGCAGTATCAGACCGACGGTGGCCGGAAGCCGGCCGCCAGCCAGAAATCGAAGCACGAGCGCTTCAGCGAGCAAGCCCAGAACGACGAAGAAGATCGCGCCTGCGAACACCTGGCCGGCCCCTAGCGGAGGTCCCGGTATCGCTCGGCGGCTGCGGCGAGGGCGGTGAACAGGCTCAGGTCGTCGCCGGCTTCCGGGTGCCACTGCACGGCGATCATGAAGGACGCGGGCTCGGTCATCTCGGCCGCCTCGACGGTGCCGTCGTCGGTCCACGCGGTCGGGATCAGGCCGTCGCCGAGCCGATCGACGGCTTGATGGTGATGAGTGGGGACCGCGGCCTCGGTCCGGCCGAGGATGCCAGCCAGCTGGGACCCCGCGGCGACGCTGACCTTGTGGCTGCCGTACCCCTGCTGCTCCGGCGAGTGGCCGTCGTGGCCGACCACGGCCGGCAGGTGCTGGTGCAGCGTTCCGCCGAGCGCGACGTTCACGACCTGCAGGCCGCGGCAGATGCCGAGCAGCGGCAGCCCGGCGGCGATCGCGCGACGTGCGAGATCGATTTCCGCGTCGTCACGACCCGGGTTGGCCGGATCGGTAGCCGGGTCGCGCGGCGCCCCGTACCGGTCGGGGTCGATATCGCCGCCGCCCGACAGCAGGAGCCCGTCGAGGCGGCCGAGCACACTCGAAATCCCTGGCGAAGGCGGCAGCAGCACCGGCTGGCCGCCCCCTGCGGTCACCATGTCGGTATACCGGCGGGGCAGCAGCACCGCGGGCAGGTCCCAGCTACCCCACCGAGCCTGCTGGGAGTAGGCGCTGATGCCGATGACTGGCCTGTCGCCGGAGAGGGCGCTGTCGCTCATGAGGACAACGGTGCCATATCAAGAAGACAACGGGGTCACATAGGCACCGCCGATGCCGCCATCGACCAGGAACTGCGACGCGGTGATGAACGACGAGTCGTCGCTGGCCAGGAACGCCACCGCGGCTGCGATCTCCTCCGGCTCGCCGAACCGTCCCATCGGCACGTGGACCAGCCGCCGGGCGGCCCGCTCCGGGTCCTTGGCGAATAGCTCCTTCAGCAGGGGTGTGTTGATCGGGCCCGGGCAGAGCGCGTTCACCCGGATGCCCTCCCTGGCGAACTGCACACCGAGCTCGCGGCTCAGCGCGAGCACGCCCCCCTTGGACGCGGTGTAGGAGATCTGCGAGGTCGCCGACCCAAGTACCGCGACGAACGACGCCGTGTTGATGATCGAGCCGCGGCCCGCGCTACGCATGTGCGGCAGCACGTACTTGCAGCACAGGTACACGGAGGTGAGGTTCACCTCCTGCACACGGCGCCAGGCGTCCAGGCCGGTCGTCAGGATGGAGTCGTCCTCGGGCGGGGAGATGCCGGCGTTGTTGAAGGCCACGTCGATGCGTCCGTGCCGCTCGGCCACGCCGTCAAACAGATCCCTGACCTGGTCTTCGCTCGCGACGTCCGCGGCTACGAACTCGCCGCCGGTCTCCTTGGCCGCGGCCGCCGCGGCCGCCTCGTCGATGTCGACCGCAACGATCCGGGCTCCCTCGGCCGCCATCCGTCGCGCGCTCGCGAGGCCGAGACCGCTCCCGGCCCCGGTCACCACGACGACCCGGTCCTGCAAGCGCTGCATATCGAAACGACCCCGTTCCCTAATTATTTGCTATGAATACGTTCTTGACCTCGGTGAACGCATCCACCGCGTCGGGTCCGAGCTCGCGGCCGAGGCCTGACTGCTTGAATCCGCCGAAGGGCGTCCAGTACCGGACGGAGGAGTGCGAGTTCACCGA
>Ga0126371_10001003_pt1 | contig 23514 bp, 21 predicted proteins | sample PanSoiMetaPlot_4_FD_110145 | JGI IMG/M metagenome (GOLD analysis project Ga0126371, IMG submission 110145) | Tropical forest soil microbial communities from Panama - MetaG Plot_4 | ecosystem: Environmental > Terrestrial > Soil > Tropical forest > Bulk soil | place: Panama | collected 2016-02-17 | reverse complement strand
GCATGCGCGCCACATCCTTGTTCCCACCGAGGACGAGGCCAAGGCGGTGCTCGCGGACCTGAAGAAGGGTGCGGATTTCGCCGCCGTGGCGAAGGAAAAGTCGAAGGATCCGGCAGCCGTAGAGGGCGGCGATCTCGGCTACTTCACCAAGGACCAGATGGTGCCGGAATTCTCCGCGGTCGCTTTCAAGCTCGACAAGGGCCAGATCTCCGATCCGGTCAAGACGCAGTTCGGCTGGCACGTCCTCAAGGTCGAGGACAAGCGCAAGCGCCAGCCGCCGGACTACGACAAGGTCAAGGGCCAGCTCGAGAACTACGTCGAGCGCAAGGCGCAGGTCGAGCTCGTCAACAAGCTGCGCGCCGACGCCAAGATCGAGCGGCTCGACAAGCCGGCGCAGCCGCCGCAGGCCGAGCAGAAGAAGTGATTGACCGGCGCGACGCCAGCTAGCATCTTCATCGTCATGGCCGGGCTTTGTCCCGGCCATGCACGTCTTGCGGCGGGAATGCCATGAAGACGTGGGCTGCCCGCGCCATAGGCGAGCGAAGCGATGCCGTTCTTCGAACGGCTATGCGCGGGCATGACGACACGGGATGAATCTTCCGGCCATGGCCCCCACGATCTCTCCGCTTGCGCCTGCGCGCTTTCCCGACATGCCGGCGATCCCGGGCGTTCGCCTCGCGACCGCGGCGGCGGGCATCCGCTACGCCGGACGCACCGACGTCCTGCTCGCCCTGCTCGATCCAGGCACCGCGGTCGCCGGGGTGCTGACCCGCTCGAAGTGCCCGTCCGCGCCGGTCGACTGGTGCCGCGCGCGCCTCAAGGGCGGCCGCGCCCGCGCGCTGGTGGTCAATTCGGGCAACGCCAATGCATTCACGGGCAAGACCGGCCGCGACGCGGCGAAATTCACCGCCGACCTCGCCGCCAAGGCGAGCGGCTGCAAGCCGGCCGAGGTCTTTCTGGCGTCGACCGGCGTGATCGGCGAGCCGCTCAAGGCCGCCGCCTTCGACGGCGTCATGGAGAGCCTCGTCACCGCGGCGGCGCCCGGCCGCTGGGAAGAAGCCGCGCGCGCGATCATGACGACCGATACCTTCGCGAAGGGCGCCACCGCGACCGCGCGGCTCGGCAAGGCCGAGGTGACGATCTGCGGCATCGCCAAGGGCGCCGGCATGATCGCGCCCGACATGGCGACCATGCTCGCCTTCGTGTTCACCGACGCGCCGATCGCCGCCACGGCGCTGCAGTCGCTGCTCGCGCGCGGGGTCGTCGACAGCTTCAACGCGGTGACGATCGACGGCGACACCTCGACGTCGGACACGCTGCTCGCGTTCGCGACCGGCGCCGCCGCCGCGCACGGCGCACCGCGGATCGCGCGCGCCTCCGACGTTCGGCTCGGGGCGTTTCGCGCCGCGTTCGAGCGCGTGCTCCAGGATTTGGCCGAGCAGGTTGCGCGCGACGGCGAAGGCGCGCGCAAGCTGGTGGAGATCACGGTCGAGGGCGCGACGTCGAAGACCTCGGCGCGGCGGATCGCCATGGCGATCGCCAATTCGCCGCTGGTGAAGACCGCGATCGCGGGCGAGGACGCCAACTGGGGCCGCGTCGTGATGGCGGTCGGCAAGGCCGGCGAGCCGGCCGATCGCGACCGGCTGTCGATCTGGTTCAACGGTATCCGCGTCGCGCACAAGGGCATGCGCGATCCCGCCTATGACGAGGCGACGGTGTCGGCCGCGATGAAGAAACCGGTGATTGCCCTCAACGTCGCGCTCGGGCTGGGCCGCGGCCGCGACCGGGTGCTCACCTGCGACCTGACCAAGGAGTATGTGGCGATCAACGGCGACTACCGGTCTTGATCGCCGAAACGGGGGTCGCCCGCGTGAAGCTTCTCGTCGTCGCCGCCTGCGCGCTCGTCGATGCCGACGGACGCGTGCTGATCGCCGAGCGCCCGCCCGGCCGGACGATGGCGGGCTTATGGGAATTTCCCGGCGGCAAGGTCGAAGCGGGCGAGCGGCCGGAAGACACGCTGATCCGCGAGCTCAAGGAGGAGCTCGACATCGTGGTGCGGGAGGCGTGCCTCGCGCCGCTCACCTTTGCGAGCCACAGCTATGCGGACTTCCACCTGCTGATGCCGCTCTACGTCTGCCGCCGTTGGGACGGCACCGCGCGAGCGCTCGAGGGCCAGCGGCTCGCCTGGGTGAAACCGAACCGCCTCAAGGACTATCCGATGCCGCCCGCCGACCTGCCGCTCATCCCGCATCTGATGGAATTGCTGTAAGTCGGCGAATGGCGAGTAGCGAATAGCGAGCACCCTGTAGACAAATTGCTCGCCCACGACCCTGTTCGCCCTTCGCCACTCCGCTATTCGCGGCCGGGCTTCTCGCCGAGCGATATCTCGCGCGTCCCCAGCGCATCGGCGAGCCGCGTCCTGGCGGAGCCGGGCTTGAGCGGCTGCGGCTGGCTCGCATGCGGCGCCCATCCGGACAGCCAGACGACGTCGAAGGTCGCGCGCACGCGCCCATCGGCATCGGCAAAGCGCTCGGCGTAAATCTCCGCCGCCCGGCGCAGCGTCGCGCGCCGCAGCGGCGTGTGCCGGCGCTCGACCAGGGCGTTGGTCGCACCCATGCGGCGCAGGTCGGCCATCAGTCCGAACGGGGACGCGTACCGCACGATGATGCGGTCGACATCCGCGACCGGCAAGGCGAAGCCCGCGCGTTGCAGCAGCGCGCCCGCCTCGCGCGCATCGACGAACGGCGCGACGCGCGGCGACGCCCCGCCCTCGACCTCCGCCTCGGCCGCCGCGAAGCTCGCGCGCAGCTCACCGAGGCTCTCGCCGCCGACGAGCGCGGCAAGGAAAAGCCCGTCCGGCCTGAGCGCGCGCCGGACCTGCACCAGCGTGCCAGGCAGATCGTTGACCGATTGCAGCGCGAGCGCCGACACGACGAGGTCGAGACTCGCGTCGGCGAACGGCAGCGCTTCCTCGTCGGCAACGACTTTTGGCCCCGCATGGCCGGCGAGTCCCTCCGCGACCGCATCGACCGCGATCACCGTGTCTGCCTGCGCCGCGACTGCGCCCCGCACCGCACCCGTCGGAGATCCGAGATCGGCGGCGAGCGCGAACCGGCGCAGCACCGCCGCCAGGCGATCGGCAAGATCGTCGGCCACCCGATCGATCAGGAAGGTCGCGGGCCCGAGCGCCCGCGCGCGGCTGCGGCGCCGGCGCAGCAGGGCACGGTCGAAGACGCGTGGCGCGGACATGCGCGCATTCTAGCGCATATGCCGGCGAAGCGGACGTCGGTTCGCCGATAAGGATATGCGCCAACGCGCGACTCGAGAGCATGCCCCGAGACGCGCCGAGCCCGCGGGCGCGCCTCGTTGCGGGACGTGCCACTGCGACCACAACGGCGCGCGGAATTCCGGTTCCGCGCGGCACCGCCCCCCACGGCGCCGCGCGGATGGAGAACGATCCGCGCCCCTGCTCCCTTAGGCGGCACGGACCGTTGCGAGGAACTTGTCCATTTCGAGCTTGAGCCGGTTGCCCTCGTTGGCGAGCTCCTGCGCCGACGAGAGAACCTGCGCGGAGGCGGAGCCGGTCTCGGCTGCGCCGCGATTGACGTTGGTGATGCTGGTCGCGACCTGCGTGGTGCCGGCCGCCGCCTGCTGGACGTTACGGGTGATCTCGTGCGTCGCCGTCCCCTGCTCGTCGACCGCGACCGCGATGCTCGCCGATATCTCCGAAATCCGGCCGATGGTGCCGCCGATCTCCTTGATGGCGGCGACCGATTCCTGGGTCGCCGACTGCATCTCGCCGATCTGGCCGCTGATCTCGCTGGTCGCCTTGGCGGTCTGGGCGGCGAGCGCCTTGACCTCCTGGGCCACCACCGCGAAACCCTTGCCGGCCTCGCCGGCGCGTGCCGCCTCGATCGTGGCATTGAGGGCGAGCAGATTGGTCTGCTCGGCGATGCTTGTGATCAACTCGGTCACGTCGCCGATGCGGCTCGCGGCCTGCGCGAGCTTGGTGATGCGGTCGTCGGTGCGGCGGGCCTGGTCGACCGCGAGGCCGGCGATGCGGCTCGACTCCTGCACCTGCCGGCCGATCTCGCCGATCGAGGATGCCATCTCCTCGGTCGCCGACGCGACCGTCTGGACGCTGGTCGAGGCTTCCGTGGACGCCGACGCGACCGAGGTGGAGAGCTTTTGCGTGGTCTCGGCGGTCTTCGTCAGCGTGGTGGCGGCAGCCTCGAGCTCGGTCGACGCCGTCGAGACGGTACCGACGATCTCGCCGACCGCGGCCTCGAACTCGTCGGCGAGCTTCTGCATGTCCGCCTTGCGCCGGGCGGCCGCCGTGCGATCCTCCTCGGACCTGCGCTCGGATTCGAGCCGCGCCCGCTCGACCGCCTTGAGCTTGAACCCCTCGACGGCGGCGGCCATCTGGCCGATCTCGTCGGACTGGCCGAGTCCCGGCAGCACGACGTCGAAATTGCCATCGGCAAGCTTGGCCATCGCGCCGGTCATGCCGTTGAGCGGCCGCGCAATGCCGCGGGCGATGAAAAATGCGATGAGGCAGCCCAGCACGAACGATCCCGCGGCGACCGTCGTCTGGGTGAAGATCGTGCTTGAGATGGTCTCTTCGGTCTGCGTCCGGGTGGCGTCGAAATCGAGCTTGAGCGAGGCTTCGGCCGGCGCCAAGGTGTCGAGGTTGTCGACCGTGAGCTTGCCGACCTCGCCGCGATAGAGCTCGTCGGATTTCAGCACGCTTTCCGCCGTGACCGCGAACGCCTCCTGGTAGCGCCCGAGCGCCGATTTGACCCCATCGAGCAGGGCCTGGATGTTGGCCGGAAGGCCGGCCTGATCGAGGATGGTGATGACGGTCTTGGCGCGATCCGCGTTGGCCTTGAACGCGGCGACACCCTTCGGGTCGCGCGTCGCCAGGAACTGCCAGCTGGCCACGCGAACCAGCAGGATGCCCGGCTCGAGGCTTTTGAGGGCGGCGGAGAGCAGACGGTCGCCGGAACCGCGCGCCGCCATGACCAGCTTGTCGGTGCCGGCGCCGAGCTCGTCGCCGACGCTGAACAGCATGGCGCGGGACGCCAGCATCTTCTTCACATCGCCACCGAGCGTTTCGCGCACCGTCCCCAATTTCACGACGCCGCCTTGCACCGAGTGGTAGATGGTCTTGCGCTCCTCCGAGAGCGTTGCATTCGCGCTGTCCTTGAGCAGCTTGATCGCGTCCTGCTCCCGCTCGGCCGATTCCTTGAACGACGGCTCGTCGCCGTCGTTGGCGTAGCGCAACAGGGCGCGGCGGATCGCCTGCAGGTCGACCGAGATATCGAGCACGCGGGTCGCGTTCGCGGCGAGCGCGTTCATCTTTCCGACCTGGCTCTGGATCGCCGACAGCTGCGTCACGGCAAACGCCGCAAGCGCCAGCCCGATCACCACGAGGGCGGCAAAACCGGCGTAGAGCCGGCCTTTGATTCCAAGGCGAAGAAAGGCCATGGGAGGGTTCCTGGTGCACAGGCTTGGGCGGCGAGGCGCCGGTTCGGCTTCCAATACGTGCGTTTTGCCTGCGAACCCGATACCAGCGGGGGCAGGGTCACCGAGACAGCGTTATTGCGCAGTTAATTTCCGGCCGACCTAACGGTAAGGTGGACCGCTAAGCGGGGTTAAATCGGCTGCCGGAACACAGGCTTGGCGCCCCAGATGCGCGCCGCCAGCCTACGGACGGACCGAGAATGCTGCGGGTGGCGCCGCGGTTAGATCGCCCTCTCCCGCGGTGCCGCCGGTCACGTCCGCGACCGCGCCCCCGAGCCCGAGCCGAGCAAGGTCGCCCGCGAGCCGCTCGACGATCCAGGGCGCATCGAAAATCTTCGCGAGCTCGCCGCGCGGGTCGTCGCGCCAGCCCGGTTGCAGCGCCACCAGCCGGCGGATCGCCGTCTGCGCGCGCGCAGAGTTCCCGGTCTTGGCGGAGACCAGGGCACAGGCGACGAAGCCCGGTGGAAACGTGTCGGTCATGGTCGCGAGGTCGTACTTGGCCGCCGTCGCGAGGTCGCCGGTCAGATAGGAACCGATGCTCATCGTGAACGCATACCAGGAGGACAGACCCGAGCGGTAGAGCGCGGCGCGCCGCAGCAGGGCGAGGCCGCGATCGAGCTCGCCGGTGCGCACCAGCCGGAACCCGAGCCCGCTGATCATGATGACGTCATAGGGATTGAGCGCCGCCGCCTTTTCGGACGCAGCGATTCCCTGCTGCGCATTGTTGCGGGCAAACAGCGCGGCGCTCAACGCGTGATAAGCGAGCGCGCTGTTCGGGCTGAGCTCGACGGCGCGGCGCCCGGAATCGAAGGCGCGATCGATTGCCGCAACGCCGCCGGCCGCCTTCCCCCGGTCGAAATAGTGCTCGCGCACGTACACATAGGTGAGGCCGGCAAAACCGAGGGCGAAATCCGGATCGGTCGCGGTCAATCGCTCGAGGCAGGCGCGCACGTGGGCGTGCATCTCGGCGCGGTAGCGGTGCCAGTAGTCGTACGCGTCCAGCAGGCAGGAATAGCGCGGGTCGATCGGGGCGCCGGCGGCACGCTTGCGGCGCTCGTTCGGCTGGATGACGCCGTCCGGTCCCAGCAAGGCTGACATCAAGTCGAGCAGAAAGGTTTCCTCCGCCGCAAGGGGGCCGCCGGCGCCGAAATTGGGATAGGTCTTCGACCACACAACCGAGCGATCGACGTTGTCGATCAGACGGTAGCTCAATTGCGCCCCATCGGTGTCGCGCGCGTCGAAGGTCGCGGCGAGGCGATAGTCGGCGGCAGCCGTGCCGCTCGCCGCAGCCTGGTCGAGCTGGACCCGCACGTCGTCGAAGCGGGCGAGCGCGCTCTGCACCTTCTGACGCAAGACTTCGGCATCGAACGGCGGGCGCGCGGCTCCGACCGTCACGATCGGCTCGACATCGACCAGCGGCATGGCCAACGCCGCCGGCAGCGTGGTTTCGCGCGCCGAGGACGGCTCGGCTGGCAGGCGATCGGCCGCACCGGCCAGTTCCACATCATGTCGCGCATGGCTGACGAGCGCCCAAACCACGCCGGAGGCCGTCAGCACGACGAGCATGGCGACGGCCGCCGACGACATGACCGGGCGCCGCCGCCACCAAGGCACGCGCGGCTCGCCGGGTGTCGGCACCACAGATGGCGCCACGGCGGCGCGCAGCCTGAACGTCGGCACATAGCTCCCGACCGGGAGCGCGATGATCACCGGGTCATCGATGCCGGCGCTCGCGTAATAGGCATCGAGCGTGCGCCGCAGCCGGCCCGCCTCCACCCGCACGATCGGATCGACCTGCGGATCGAAATTCTGCCCCCGGCCGAGCGCCTCGGTTCCGATCGTGTAGCCCTTGATTCGATCCGACTGGCCCGCGAGCGCCGCCTCGACCACGAAGCGCAGGAAGGCCGCAAGCTTCGGCGAGGACTGGAATAGCGGGCTGGCGAGAACCCGCGCGAGCGCGGCGCGGCAGTCCTCAAGCTCGGGTGACCTGTTGCGCACTTCGCTCGGCGAAGCCAATCGCGGTTCCCACCTGGCCAAGAATCATCGGGGTGATGATTAGACTCCCGCGCGCTAAATCATTTCAACGGCGCGCGCAAGAATAGCACACAGGAAACGCAAAAAATATCCGCCCGTACAACTAAAGGGAATGATGGGCGTTTCCCGACCTCGCTGACGTTGCTCGCGACCAGCGCGCCGTGGCGAGAAACTTGCCCGTCTCCTGCTGGAGCCGGCCGCTCTCCCGCGCGGCCGCCGCGCCGCGATTGAGCCCGCCTCGCCGCAGCGCTAGGCTCCACGCGTGGAAACGACGCCCGAAATATCCCCGCCTCGTCCCGCGCGTCTCGGCCGGCTCTTGACGCCACTGCGCGCCGCCTTCGGCTTTGCGCTCGATTTCGCCTTGCCGCCGCTCTGTCCGGCCTGCCGCGGGCTCGTCGGCGACGGCGGCGGCCTGTGCGCCGCCTGCTGGTCGCAGCTTTCCTTCATCGCGCCGCCGTACTGCGAGCGGCTCGGGCTCCCGTTCGGCTACGATCCCGGTCCGGGCGTGCTCTCGACCGAGGCGATCGCCAATCCGCCGGCGTTCCACCGCGCGCGGGCAGCCGTGCGCTACGACGACATCGCGAGCGCGCTCGTCCATGCGCTCAAGTACGGCGACCGCCTCGATCTCGCGCCGACCATGGGACGCTGGATGGCGCGCGCCGGCCGTGAGCTGACCGACGGTGCCGACGCGCTGGTGCCGGTGCCGCTGCACTGGCGGCGGCTGTGGGCGCGCCGCTTCAATCAGGCGGCGGCGCTTGCCGCCGCGATCTCGCGGACGAGTGCCGTGCCGGTGCTCGACGACGCGCTGCGGCGCCTGCGCGCGACGCCGCAGCAGGTCGGCCTCAACCGGGCCGATCGGGCGACCAACGTGCAGGGCGCATTCGCGGTGCCGCAGGAGCGCCAGGCGGCGGTGGCCGGCAAGCGCCTCGTCCTGATCGACGACGTGCTGACCTCGGGCTCAACCGCCGACACCTGCGCGCGCGCCCTGCTGCGGGCGGGCGCCGCCCAGGTCGACGTCCTCGTCTTCGCCCGGGTTGTCGACGCGTTGCGCGCACCCATATAGTCCGTTTACTTCCTCTCCACCGCCGGGGGATTAGGCTGCCAGGATGGCTTCGATCGAGATCTATACGACGCCCTTTTGCCCGTACTGCATTGCGGCGAAAGAGCTGCTGCAGCGCAAGGGCGCCCAGTTCGTCGAGATCGACATCGCGCGCGACCGCGCGTTGCGCGCCCAGATGGTCGAGCGCGCGGGCGGACGCATGACGGTGCCGCAGATCTTCATCGGCGAGACGCATGTGGGCGGCTGCGACGACCTCTATGCGCTCGAGGATGCGGGCGGGCTCGACCCGCTGCTCAACGGCAACGCCGCGGGACGCCCATGAGCATCGTGACGGGCGCCACGACCGGCAGCAGCGCGACCTTCCGGGCCGGTCTGATCCAGCTGCGTTCGGGCCGCACGCCGCGCGCCAATGTGGACGCGGCGGTCCGACTGATCGGCGAGGCCAAGGCGGCGGGCGCCGACTACGTGCAGACCCCGGAAATGACCAACGTCATGGAGGTCAAGCGCGAGGCGCTGTTCGCCGCGATCGCAGCCGAGGAAGAGGACGGCTCGCTCGCGGCCTTTCGCGACGTCGCGCGTTTGCACCGGTTGTGGGTGCATGTCGGATCGCTCGCCATCAAGGTGTCGCCCGACAAAGCCGCGAACCGCTCCTTCCTGATCCGGCCCGACGGCGAGGTGGCGGCGCGCTACGACAAGATTCACATGTTCGACGTCGACCTCGCGAACGGGGAGAGCTACCGCGAATCGCGCAGCTACCGCCCCGGCGAGATCGCGGTCGCCGCCGACCTGCCATGGGGACGGCTCGCGCTCACCATCTGCTACGATCTGCGCTTTCCGGCGCTCTATCGCGCGCTCGCCGAGACGGGCGCGTCGTTCCTGGCCATTCCGTCGGCCTTCACGCGGCAGACCGGCGAGGCGCACTGGCACGCGCTGATGCGCGCGCGGGCGATCGAGAACACCTGCTACGTGCTTGCGGCCGCGCAGGGCGGCAGGCACGAGAACGGCCGCGAGACATTCGGCCATTCACTGGTGGTCGATCCGTGGGGCCGGGTCATCGCCGAGGGCGGCACCGAGCCCGGCGTCGTCATGGCCGAGATCGCGCTCGCCGAGATCGCGGCGGCGCGCGGGCGCATCCCCTCGCTCGAGCACGGCCGGCGATTCGAGGTCGCCGCGCCGGCGGCGGAGCCGGCACACCTGCATGCGGTCGGGGGCAAGCCATGATCCGCTATGCCCTGCAATGCGACCGCCGGCACCCCTTCGAGAGTTGGTTCGCGAACTCGGCGGCCTATGACAAGCAGGCCAAGCGCCAGCTCATCGCCTGCCCGATATGCGGCTCGACCAAGGTCGAGAAGGCGATCATGGCGCCTTCGCTCGCGCGCGGCGACAAGCCGATCGACGTGCCGCAGGCCGCGGCCGAGCCCACGCCCACCGCCACGGACACGACCTCGCCGGCCGGCGACGTCAAGGCGCCGGTCGCGATGATCTCGCCGCAGGAACGCGAGTTGCGCGCCAAGCTCAAGGAATTGCGCGACCAACTCACCCGCAACGCCGAGAACGTCGGCCGCAAATTTCCCGAGCAGGCGCGCAAGATGCACTACGGCGAGATCGAGCATCGCTCGATCTATGGCGAGGCTTCCCCCAACGAGGCCAAGGAACTGCACGACGAGGGCATCGAGTTTCACCCGCTGCCGGCGCTGCCGGACGAGCACAACTGAATGACCGTTGCGAGCGGTCAGGCGAACGCGAGGCTTCGCTCACTCCAGAAGAGGCTGTCATGAAGGTCATCATCCGTTATTGCGGCGCTTGAGGCTACGAGCCGCGAGCCCTCGGTGCGAGGGCACGACTGCGCGAGCTTGTCGACGCCGACATCGAACTGATCCGTTCAAGCGGCGGTGTGTTCGAGATTTCCGTCGATGGCGAGCTAAAGTTCTCCAAGAAGGCGCTCGGTCGTTTTCCGACCGACGACGAAATCGACGCGCTGGCTGGAGGCTGACAACGGCACAACGAAGCCTCTGTTCCAACCACGCCGCAAAAATGGGTTAGGCGCCTCCACGGGCCCTAGTAAGCCCACACGAGCAGCCCGACGCCGACCACGATCAGCACGATGCCGAGACCTTCGCGCGCGCTCACCGGCTGCTTGAAGACGAACCGCGAGATCGCCTGCGCGAACAGGACCTCGATGAGTGCGAGCGTGCGCACGCTGGCCGCGGTCGCGATCGCAAAAGCGAGGAACCAGAACTGCGAGGCAAGCGCGCCCATGAAGCCGGCGAACAACGAGGGTCGCCAGGCGGCGAGGATGGCGGCCAGCACCGCGCGGTCGCGCAGCAGCAGCCAACCGGTCAGCAGCACGGTCTGCACCGCGAGCCCGATGGTGACCGTCAGCGTCGCGGCCATGACGTAGTTCGGATCGTGCAGGCTCAGGATCGCGCCGCGATAGCCGATCGCGGAGAGCGCAAAGCATCCGCCGGCCGCGAGCCCGAGGACGGCGGGCCTGACGGCGCCGGCGGCGCCCTTGAGCGACATCACGACGACGCCCGCGGTGGCGATCAGAATGGCGGCCGCCATGGCAGGAGTGACGTGGTCGCCGAGAAAGATCAGGCCGAACAGCGCGACCTGCACGGGCTCGGTCTTGATATAGGCGATGGCGACCACGAAGGAGCGCTCGCCCATGGCGGCGAGCATGAGCGCGGTCGCGGCGATCTGCAGCAGCGCCCCGGCCAGCACCCAAGGCCAGAAGATCGCGCCCGGCGCCGGCGGGGCCGCGCCGCCGACCAGCACGACGCCGGCAAGAAACAAGACTGCGAACGGCAGGCCGAACAGGAAGCGGACATGGGTCGCGCCGACCGTGCCGAGCCGCGCGGTCAGCTCGCGCTGCGTGGCGTTGCGCACGGTCTGCGCGGCGGCCGCGATGACGGTGAAGACCGCCCACAGCCACGGAGTTGTCGTCACGCTATTCCCCTCCACACACGCGGCATCATGCCCCGCGCACGCGGGGCATCCAGTACTCCCCGGAAACAGGAGGATAGGCACCGGTCAAGCAACTGGTGTCAGAGCGTACTGGATCGCCCGCTTTCGCTTTCGCGGGCGATGACGGCGGAGCAAAGTCATTGCGGGCGCTCCGCAACCATCATGTAGTTCACGTCCATGTCGTCGGCGAGCCGCCATTGGTCGGCGAGCGGATTGTAGACGACGCCGGTCTCGTCGATCACCTTCAGGCCGCCGCGCGCGAGCGCGCGCTCGAGCTCCTCGGGCGTGACGAACTTGTCCCACTGATGGGTGCCGCGCGGCAGCCAGCGCAGCACATACTCGGCGCCGACGATCGCGAGCGCAAAGCTCTTGATCGTGCGGTTGAGCGTCGCCGCGATCATCAGCCCGCCCGGCTCGACCATGCCGGCGGTGAGCTTGACGAACAGGTCGACGTCGGCGACGTGCTCCACCACCTCCATGGCGAGCACGACATCGAAGCGCTCGCCGGCCTCGGCCAGCGCCTCGGCGGTGGTGGCGCGGTAGTCGACCGCAAGCCCGCTCTCGACCGCATGCAGCCGGGCGGCGGCGATGTTCGCCTCGGCCGGATCGGCGCCCACCACGGCGGCGCCAAGACGGGCGAGCGGCTCGGACAGGAGACCGCCGCCGCAGCCGATGTCGAGCATCCGCAGGCCGGCGAGGCAATCGAGGCGCTTGGCATCGCGGCCGAACCGGCGGCAGGCGGCATCGCGGATATAGCCGAGGCGCAGCGGATTGAACTTGTGCAGCGGCGCCATCTTGCCGCGCGGATTCCACCATTCGTCGGCGAGCGCCGCGAAGCGGGCGAGCTCGGCCTCGTCCACGGTCGGCGCGGCGGACCCTTGGCTTGCCATCGTGGATGCTCCCGTTGACGCATTGAGTTCGCGGCGTTCGCGCGGATACCCGCCGCGGCGGTTGCGGCGACGGCACCCCGCCGGTATGTATACGCGCCTTTTTGCGCCGGCGCGCGGGGGACCGTCGCGCCGCCCACCTTCGCAGGGACAAGACCGACACCTCCATGGGCCGGCTGGTGATGAAATTCGGCGGCACCTCGGTCGCCGACATCGAGCGCATCCGCAACGTGGCGTGCCACGTCAAGCGCGAGGTCGATGCCGGCCACGAGGTCGCGGTCGTCGTGTCGGCGATGGCGGGCGCCACCAACCGGCTGGTCGAGTGGTGCCGCGAGGCCTCAGCCCTGCACGACGCGCGCGAGTACGACACGGTGGTGGCCTCGGGCGAGCAAGTCACCTCCGGGCTGCTCGCCATCGCGCTGCAGGACGCCGGCGTCAATGCACGCTCGTGGCAGGGCTGGCAGCTGCCGATCAAGACCTCGGACGCGCACGGGTCGGCACGCATCCTCGACATCAACGGCGAGGAGCTGATCAAGCGGTTCAGGGAACGCAAGGAGGTCGCGGTGGTCTCCGGCTTCCAGGGCATCTACCCGGACACCGGCCGCATCACCACGCTGGGCCGCGGCGGCTCCGACACCTCGGCGGTGGCGGTCGCAGCCGCGATCCGCGCCGACCGCTGCGACATCTACACGGACGTCGACGGCGTCTACACCACCGACCCGCGGGTCGTCCCGCGCGCGCGCCGGCTCGACAAGATCGCGTTCGAGGAGATGCTGGAGATGGCCTCCCTCGGCGCCAAGGTCATGCAGGTGCGCTCGATCGAGCTTGCCATGGTGCATCAGGTGCGCGTGTTCGTGCGCTCCTCCTTCGACAAGCCCGAGGACATCGACCCTCACACCTCACCTCCCGGCACCCTCATCTGCGACGAGGCGGAGATCATGGAACAGCAAGTCGTCACCGGCATCGCCTTCTCGAAGGACGAGGCGCAAATCTCCATCCGGCGGGTGCAGGACAAGCCCGGCGTCGCCGCCTCGATCTTCGTCCCGCTCGCCGAGGCCAATATCAACGTCGACATGATCGTGCAGAACGTCTCGGCCGACGGCGCGACCACCGATCTGACCTTCACGGTTCCGGCGAGCGATTTCGATCGCGCCAGGAACACGATCGACAAGGCGCGCCAGACGATCGGCTATGAGCGGCTCGACAGCGCGACCGACGTCGCCAAGATCTCGGTGATCGGCATCGGCATGCGCAGCCATGCGGGCGTTGCCGCCAACGCGTTCCGCGCGCTGGCCGCGCGCGGCATCAATATCCGCGCGATCACGACGTCGGAGATCAAGTTCTCGCTGCTGATCGACGCCGCCTTCACCGAGCTCGCAGTGAGGACCCTGCATTCGCTCTACGGCCTCGACAAATAGGCCGGTTCCGGGGCGGCGCGCGGACCGATTGCGGCGGTATTCCGGCAAGTTATCGCGGCTCCCGCGCAGGGCCATCCAAAACTGTGGAAATCATTGCAACGCTATGACGCGGCCGAAGATTTTTGGCGCGCTGCACAATGCCCTTTTGCTTGCGGCACGCATGTTGCATTCGCTATAGCCCTGGTGATGGCGGTGCGGGCTGGGCTCGCGCGCAATCTCAACGATGGACAGGGAGCCGGGTCAGGCTCGGTCTGACGGCCCGAAAGGACCTCACGCCATGCGTGGCGCGCTTGGCGGTCCACGCGTGCTGTTGCGGCGGCTCCGCGAAGTGATGGCGGAACCGGTCAGCGCGCAGGACCGCCTCGACAAGATCGTGGTGCTGATCGCCGCCAACATGGTGGCGGAGGTGTGCTCCGTCTACGTGTTGCGCGTCGACGCCACGCTCGAGCTCTATGCCACGGAGGGCCTCAAGCGGGAGGCCGTCCACCAGACCGTGCTGCGTCAGGACGAAGGCCTGGTCGGCCTGGTGGCGAGCGAGGCCAATCCGGTCAACCTGTCGGAAGCGCAGGACCACCCGGCCTTCTCGTACCGGCCGGAGACCGGCGAGGAGATCTATCACTCGTTCCTCGGCGTGCCGATCCTGCGCGCCGGCAACACGCTCGGCGTGCTGGTGGTGCAGAACCGGGCGCGGCGCACCTATTCGGAGGAGGAAGAGGAGGCGCTGCAGACGACCGCGATGGTGCTCGCCGAGATGATCGCCTCGGGCGAGCTGCTGACGGTCGCCAAGCCCGGCTTCGAGCCGGTCGGCCGGCGCCCGATCAGCTTCAAGGGCACGACGCTCAACGACGGCATCGCGCTCGGCCACGTGGTGCTGCATGAGCCGCGCGTGGTGATCACCAACTTCATCGCCGACGACCTGCCGCGTGAGCGCAAGCGGCTGGAGACCGCGCTGGAAAGCCTGCGCGCCGACCTCGACCGCATGTTCGAGCATGGCGACGTCGCGGCGGCGGGCGAGCATCGCGACGTGCTCGAAGCCTATCGCATGTTCGCCAACGACCGCGGCTGGGTGCACAAGCTCGAGGAGGCCGTGATGACCGGCCTCACGGCGGAAGCCGCGGTCGAGCGCGTGCATTCCGACATCCGCGCCCGGATGCTGCGCCAGACCGATCCCTACCTGCGCGAGCGCCTGCACGATCTCGAGGATCTCGCCAACCGCCTGCTGCGCCAGCTGCTCGGCCGCGATCACGCGCCGGCGCGCGAGAACCTGCCCGAGAACGCCGTGCTGGTTGCCCGCATGATGGGGCCGGCCGCGTTGCTCGACTACGACCGCAAGCGCCTGCGCGGGCTGGTGCTCGAGGAAGGCGGCCCGACCTCGCATGTGGCGATCGTCGCGCGGGCACTCGGCATCGCGGCGGTCGGCGAGATCGCCAATGCGACCGGCGTGGCCGATCCCGGCGACGCCATCATCGTCGACGGCGTCTCGGGCGACGTGCACATCCGGCCCTCGTCCGACGTGCAGTCGGCCTATGTGGAGCGCGTGCGCGTGCGCGCGCGCCGCCAGCTGCAGTACCTGGCGTTGCGCGACAGGCCCTGCGTCACCAAGGACGGCGAGGCGGTGGCGCTCCAGATCAATGCCGGCCTCGTGGTCGATCTGCCGCAGGTGGTCGAGACCGGGGCGGCGGGCATCGGGCTCTTTCGCACCGAGATGCAGTTCATGGTCGCCTCGCAGTTCCCGCGCGCGAGCGAGCAGCAGCAGCTCTACCGATCGGTGCTCGAAGCGGCGGCCGGCCGGCCGGTGACGTTCCGCACCCTCGATATCGGCGGCGACAAGGTGCTGCCCTACATGCGCAATTTCGAGGAGGAGAACCCGGCGCTGGGATGGCGCGCAATCCGGCTCGGCCTCGACCGCCCGGGCCTCCTGCGCAGCCAGGTGCGCGCCATGCTGCGCGCCGCGGCGGGACGCCAGCTGCGCATCATGTTCCCGATGGTCGCCGCCGTGCACGAGTTCGACGAGGCCAAGGTGCTGGTCGAGCGCGAGCTCACCCATTTGCGCCGGCACGGCCACAAGCTGCCGGACAGCGTCGACATCGGCACCATGGTCGAGGTCCCCTCGCTGCTGTTCCAGCTCGACGAGCTGCTCGATCGGGTGGACTTTCTCTCGGTCGGCTCGAACGATCTCGTGCAGTTCTTCTACGCGGTCGACCGCGGCAATGCGCGGGTTGCGGCGCGCTTCGACGAGCTCTCGGTGCCGGTGCTGCGTGCGCTTAAGCAGATCGCCGACCGATCCAAGGCGCACGGCAAGCCCGTGACCTTGTGCGGCGAGCTCGCCTCGGTCCCGCTCGGCGCGCTGGCGCTGGTCGGAATCGGCTACCGCTCGCTCTCGCTCGTGCCCTCGGCGGTCGGTCCGGTCAAGGCCATGCTGCTCGAGCTCGACGCCGGCAAGGCCGCGGGGCTGCTCACGGCGCTGATCGAGAAGTCGGACGGATCGGGCTCGATTCGCGACAAGCTCACCGCCTTCGCGGCGGCCGAAGGCCTTCCCATCTAGATTGGGGCCGGGTCGCCTTTTCGGCCCCGAGCCGCTATCCCATACGTCCTTGAATTCGAAAGCCGACTTGACCGTGACCGCACTGCCGCAAGCCAAGCTCGATGCCCTGCTCGCCCGCCACGCCATGGTGGAGGCGGAGCTCGCGCACCAGATCGCGCCCGAGACCTTCGTCAAGCTGTCGCGCGAGCTCGCCGAGATCGCGCCGGTGGTCGAGCGCGTGAAGGCCTATCGGGCGGTCGATGCCGAGCTCGCCGGCCTCGACACGATGATCGCCGATCCCGATCCCGAGATGCGGGCGATCGCGGCGGCCGAGAAGCCGGAACTGGAGGCGCGGCGCGAGGTGCTCGCGCAGGAGATCCGCCTCGCGCTCATCCCCAAGGACGCGATGGACGAGCGCAACGTGATCCTCGAGATCCGCGCAGGGACCGGTGGCGACGAGGCCGCCCTGTTCGCCGGCGATCTGTTTCGCATGTACGAGCGCTACGCCGCAGCCCAGGGCTGGACGACCGAACTCATCTCGGCGAGCGACGGTCCGATGGGCGGCTACAAGGAGGTGATCGCGGAAATCCGCGGCCGCGGCGCCTTCGCCAGGCTCAAGTTCGAATCGGGCGTCCATCGTGTGCAGCGCGTGCCGGCGACCGAGGGATCGGGCCGCATCCATACGTCGGCCGCGACCGTCGCGGTGCTCCCGGAGGCGGAGGAGGTCGACATCGCGATCAACGATGCGGACCTCAAGATCGACACCATGCGGTCGGGCGGCGCCGGCGGCCAGCACGTCAACAAGACCGAATCGGCGGTGCGGGTGACGCACATCCCGTCCAACACCGTCGTCGTGGTGCAGGAGGAGCGCTCGCAGCACCGCAACCGCGCCAAGGCGATGGCGCATTTGCGCGCCAAGCTCTACGACGCCGAACGCCAGAAACGGGATGCCGAGCGCGCCGCCGAGCGGCGCGGCCAGGTCGGCTCGGGCGACCGCTCGGAGCGCATCCGCACCTACAATTTCCCGCAAGGCCGCGTCACCGATCACCGCATCAACCTTACCGTCTACAAGCTGCCGCAGGTGATCGAGGGCGAGGCGCTGGGCGAGATCGTCGATGCGCTGATCACCGAGCACCAGGCCTCGCTGCTCGCGGCCGAGGCCGACGCCAAGAGCTGATTCAAGAGCTGATTGAAGACCGGAGCCATGAGCGCGGCCGTCCTCGACAACACGACCCTGCGGCCAGGCACGACGATCGCGCAGGCGCGCCGGGCGCTCGCGGACCGGTTCCTCGGCCAAGGCCTCGATACCCCCGATCTCGACGCGCGGCTCCTCGTCGGCCATGCCCTCAAGCTCGATCATCGCGCGCTGACGATGGATTTTGCCCGCGTGCTGACGCCGGCCGAGTGCGACACGCTCGGCGCCGCCATGGCGCGCCGGCTCGCGCGCGAGCCGGTGGCGCGCATCCTCGGGGCCAGAGAATTCTGGAGCCTGCCGCTCGCGATCACGCCCGACGTGCTGGTGCCGCGACCGGAGACCGAGACGGTCGTGGAGGCGGCGCTCGCCGTCGTCCCACCGGAGCGGGCGGCGCGCATCGCCGATCTCGGCACCGGTTCCGGCGCGATCCTGCTCGCGCTCCTGAGCGAGCGGCCCGCCGCATTCGGGATCGGCACCGACCGCGACCCGCGCGCGCTCGCGGTCGCATGCGCCAATGCGGCAAGCCTGGAACTCGGCGACCGCGCCCGCTTCGTGGCCTGCGATTTCGGCGCGGCCATCGCGGGCCGGTGCGACCTCGTGGTCTCCAATCCGCCCTACATCCCGACCGAGGACATCGCGACGCTCGCCCCGGAGGTGCGGAACTTCGATCCGCGCGGTGCGCTCGACGGCGGGCGCGACGGGCTTGCGGCCTATCGGGCAATCGCGGCCGATGCGGCCCGGCTGCTCGCTCCCGGCGGATGGTTGGCGGTCGAGATCGGCGCGGGCCAGGCAGGCGCGGTGGCGACAATCCTCGCCGGCGGCGGCCTCACGGTCGCGGGGGCGCCGCGGCCCGACCTCGCCGGCCGACCGCGAGTAGTCGTCGCCCAATACAACCGATGACCGATAGGCTGCCGAATGGGCGCGGCAGCGAGGCCCCTGGCGGCCCCCGCCGGGCAGAAAAAAAGAGGCAAAAAAACCACTTGGATTGTGCCCCGAGAACGACTACGTTTCTTTAACGGAATCGACCCAAGTTCTGTCGGCACGCCGTCCTTGATGCCCCGAGCAGCGCTCCGTGTGGCAGGCGGCGAGCGAGGCGAATAGCCAGAGGTTAACGGTTCGCCGGCTTGAGGTCGAATGCTTCATCGGTTGGGCGCAGGCGAGGATCCGACTGGGTCCGCGCGGCGCGAGATGAAAGGCGGGCGACGCCGCAGGCATCGTAGCGGAGCTGAGGATATCGGGCAGGCCAAGTGCCGAACGCACGACGGCGAGGCACGCCTCCTGGTTACACTTGCTGGGTAAAATTTGGCCATCGCACTACCACAGTCGGCACTTCGATGAACGAGCGCCTCGAAAACCTGCGGCCATGGCCGGCAAGGATGCGAGATCAGTTGTGTGTACCGGCGGGGGACGGCGCAAGGCCGCGTCGGATTGACGTGCCATTTGACATGTCGTTGGAGCCTATTGACGGCGTGATGCCGTCGCAAAGCAGGGGTTGGCGAACAAGCGAGCCATGAGAAACGGTCAGAACAAGCGCATGCGGGGGCGTAACCGCAAGAGTCACAATCCGCTGACGCGGGTCTACGAATCCAACGGCCCGGACATCAAGATTCGCGGAACGGCGTCGCATGTGGCGGAGAAATACGTGCAGCTCGCCCGCGACGCGCAGGCCTCCGGCGACCCGGTGGCGGCGGAGAACTACTATCAGCACGCCGAGCACTATTTCCGCATGATCGCGGCCGTGCAGGAGCAGTTCCGGCAGAACCAGCCGAACTTCTACCGTCCGGAGGGCGGCGGCGGCAACGACACCTACGCGGGCAACGACGCTCAGGACGAGACGTTCGACGACAGCGAGGAGGATGGCGCGGCGCAGCCGCAAGGCGGCGGCGGGGAGCAGCCGGCGTTCGGCACCCGCGACCCGCAACCCTACCTGCCGCGCGATGCCCAGTTCTTCTCGCCGCGCGACCAGCAATACGGCGGCCGTCCGCAGCAAGGCGGCGAGCGTCCCCATCGCGCCCCCGAGGATGGCGGCGGCGTCGACCGGCTGCCGTCGTTCATCACTGGCGGGCAGTCTCAGCCGCAGCAACCGCATCAGGCCGGCGCGGGCAATCCGAACCCGCAGGGACATGGCGCGAACGGCTACGACAATCAGGGCGGCGACCGTTTCCCCATGCATCGTCGCCGGCGCCGGCATCGCGGCCCGCGCGGAGACATGCCGCGAGGCATGCCGGACAACAGCGCCGACGACTCGCAGGGCTCGCACGGCGAGTAACCAAAGAACGCCGCCAGTCCGCGGCGCGGCGTGATCGCAACGACGGAGCGGGATGGCGCGCGGCGTCATCCCGCTCTTGCTTTGTCCGGATGGCTTGCTTCCGCTCGCTCTATCCGGCGCGTCCGGTCGACGGCGTCAGCACCGGCTCGAGCACCGGCGCGAGGCCTCGCACCAGCTGGCGCTTGCGCGCCGGGATCACTCGGTAGACCTGCTTCGTCGCCTCGACGATATGCACGCCGGCAAACGGCGCCGATATGGTCGCGCCGGCGCGCTCCCACGCGACCGCCGCGCGCAGGAACCAGCCGTGCGCGACCGGCGGAACATACAGTGCTTCGCCCCAGGAGGTCGGCGTGAACCAGGTCTCGCGCAGCAGCGCCGTGATCTGCGAGCGCGAATAGGGCCGCCCATGCCCGAACGGCGTGGTGTCGATGCGCGCCCACAGGCCGCGCCGATTGGGGACGACCGCGAGCAGCCGGCCGCCGGCCGCCAGCACCCGCCATACCTCGCGCAGCAGGTTGGGCGCGTCGTGCGACATCTCCAGCGCGTGGACCAGCAGCACCCGGTCGACCGACGAATCGGGAAGCGGCAACTCGTACTCGTCCACCAACGCGGTCAGCGTCGGATTGGCGGACGGCCATTTGACCACGCCCTGCACCGCCGGCATGAAGGCGAGACAGCGCTCCGCCTCCTCGCGAAACAGGCCGAGATAGGGCGTCGGATAGCCGATCCCGAGGACGCACTGGCCGCGCGTATCCCCCCACCGTCCGCGCACGCCGCGGCCGACGAAGCGGCGCGCCACCGTGCCGAGGCGCTGGGCATAAAAATCGCGCAGATCGACGACGTCATACATGGCGCGAGGCTACCACGAACCGGTCACCGTGTTGCGTCATCATGCCGGAAGGCGGATGATCGGTTCCTTAACATCGGAAAAGGCACATGTCGGCGAAAACCTACCTCTTCGGCTGCCTCAAGGACAATTTCGGCGTCCTGGTCCATGATGCCGCAACCGGCGCCACCGCCGCGATCGACGCGCCCGAGGCGGCGCCGATCGAGGCCGCCTTGCGGTCGACTGGATGGCAGCTCAGCGACATCCTGGTGACGCATCATCACGCCGACCACACCGGCGGCATTTCCGAGCTCAAGGCGCATCATCGCTGCCGCGTGACGGCGCCGCGCAGCGAGGCGGCGCGCATTCCGGCGGTCGATGCCACGGTCGGCGAAGGCGACAGCGTCAAGGTCGGCGCGCTCACGGGACGTGTGCTCGAGACGCCGGGCCACACGGCCGGACACATTTCGTATGTGTTCGACGCCGACAAGCTCGCCTTCGTGGGCGACACGCTCTTTTCGATCGGCTGCGGCCGCGTCATCGAGGGCACGCCCGAAATGATGTGGGCGTCACTCTTGAAGCTGCGCGCTCTGCCGGACGACACGCGACTCTTCTGCGGGCACGAATACACCGAGGCCAATATCCGCTTCGCGCTCACCATCGAGCCGGACAACAAGGATCTGCGTACGCGCGCCGAGGAGGTCAAGCGGCAGATCGCGGCCGGGCAGCCGACGATCCCGACCACCATGGGTGCCGAGAAGCGGGAGAATGTCTTTCTGCGCGCCGACGTGCCGGCGGTCGCGGCCGCGGTCGGCCTTGCCGGCAAGCCGGCCGAGCAGGTTTTTGCCGAGGTGCGGGCGCGCAAGAACCGGTTCTGAGCCCTTGCCGCTCACCGCCGCCGACGTCATCCGCCTCCTCGACCTCGCGCCGCATCCCGAAGGCGGACATTTTCGCGAGACGTTTCGCGACGGACGCACGATCGACGGCGTCCGCGCCGCCTCGACGGCGATCTACTTCCTGCTTGCACGCGGCGAGCGCTCGCGCTGGCACCGCTTCGATGCGGCCGAAGTGTGGCATTGGCATGCAGGCGCGCCGCTTGCGCTCGACATCGCCGAACGCGATGCCGCCCCCATCATGCGCACGACGCTTGGCTGCGATCTCGCGGCCGGCGAGCGTCCGCAGGCGATCGTGCCGGCGCGCGCCTGGCAGGCGGCGCAAAGTTTCGGCGATTGGACGCTGGTCGGCTGCACCGCCGCGCCCGGATTCGAATTCTCGACGTTCGAACTCGCCCCGAAAGGGTGGAACCCGGGGTGACGGAACTTCATTCCGCAGCGCAACCGTTGCCAAAGCCGGGCGTTGTCCCCCCGTCAATTGACAGGAGACCGACAATGCGAAGCACGCTCGCAGCCGCCGCGCTGCTCATGACCTTCGTTGCCGCCCCGCCCGGCGCGCTGGCGCAGACCTTCGGCGCCGCACCGCCCGACAGGATCACGGTCGACGAGGCGCGCGACGTTGCCGCGATGAACGGCGTGGTCGAGGTGCGCAAGCTCGAGTTCTATGACGGGGCCTGGCACGCCGAAGGACGCGACGACACCGGACGGAAGGTCGAGATGACGATCGACCCGCGCGATGGCCGGGTCACGTGGCTCGACCGATTCAATTGATTGGCGAACGACCAGTAGCGGATGGCGAGTGGCAGCTGGCGGATCAGGGACGGGGCCATCCCGGTTCGCTGGCTCGCCACTCGCTATCTGCGCGTCTTCACGTCATCACCTGCCCGCCATTGACCGACAGCGTCGAGCCCGTGATGTAGGTGGCGTCATCCGACGCGAGAAACAGCACACAGCGCGCGATCTCTTCCGGCTCGCCGAGGCGGCCGACCGGAATGAGCGGCAGGACCGCCTTCTCCAGCACCGCGATCGGCACCGCCTGGACCATCTCGGTGTTGATGTAGCCCGGGCAGATCGCATTGACGGTGACGTTGGCCTTGGCGCTCTCCTGCGCCAGCGCCTTGGTGAAGCCGATCTCGCCGGCTTTGGCGGCCGAGTAGTTCGACTGCCCCATCTGCCCCTTCTGGCCGTTGATCGACGAGATATTGATGATGCGCCCGAACTTGCGCGCGCGCATGCCCTCGATGACCGGCCGGCACATGTTGAACAGCGAGTTGAGATTGGTGTTGATCACCGCGCCCCACTGCTCGGGCGTCATCTTGTGGAACATGATGTCGCGCGTGATGCCGGCATTGTTGACCAGAACATCGACCGGCCCGAGATCGGCCTCGACCTTCTTCAGGCCCTCGGCGCAGGCGTCGTACGACGACACATCCCACTTGTAGACCGCGATGCCGGTCTCGGCCTTGAACTTCTGGGCCGCCTCGTCATTGCCGCCGTAGGTGGCTGCGACCGTGTAACCGGCCGCGCGAAGCGCCTTGGAGATCGCCGCGCCAATGCCGCGGGTACCGCCGGTGACCACTGCCACGCGGGCCATGATTTCCTCCCTGTGTCCGGACGTCAGAAAGACGAACGACGGAGGTCAATGTCCGCCGTCCGCCATAGTTCCTGCGTCCCTACCTTTCGATGCACATCGCGATGCCCATGCCGCCGCCGATGCACAGCGTGGCGAGGCCTTTCTTCGCGTCGCGCTTCTGCATTTCGAAGAGCAACGTCACCAGCACGCGGGCGCCGGAGGCGCCGATCGGATGGCCGAGCGCGATCGCGCCGCCATTGACGTTGACCTTCGAGGTGTCCCAGCCGAGGTCCTTGTTGACCGCACAGGCCTGCGCGGCGAACGCCTCGTTCGCCTCGATCAGCT
>Ga0126371_10001001_pt1 | contig 23517 bp, 19 predicted proteins | sample PanSoiMetaPlot_4_FD_110145 | JGI IMG/M metagenome (GOLD analysis project Ga0126371, IMG submission 110145) | Tropical forest soil microbial communities from Panama - MetaG Plot_4 | ecosystem: Environmental > Terrestrial > Soil > Tropical forest > Bulk soil | place: Panama | collected 2016-02-17 | reverse complement strand
GGAGCCGCTCCGGGGCGCGCATTGGTATGCGCCGTCCGAACACGGGTATGAGAAGACGGTCCGCGAGCGGATGGAGTGGTGGGAGCGGATCAAGCGGGAAGCGCAGGGGAAGTGATTTCCACCAGCAGTGGGCCCGTCGATCGGATCAAGGATGCTCTGCGCGGTGCCCAACGGTTGTTGGAGCAGTTACTTCATCCTTGGCGACGCAGACGTGCTCTCACCCAGCTGGGCTCGGCCCCGCAGCCGGTCACCGTCCTGATGGTCTGTCACGGAAACATTTGCCGGAGCCCGTACGCGGCGGTGAAGGCTCGTGCCCTCATCCCCGCAGGAGCACCGGTGCGCGTGGAGTCCGCGGGTTTCATCGGTCCTCACCGCGGAGCGCCAGGCGACGCGGTGGCAGTCGCTGCGGCCAGAGGCGTGGACCTTCGACGCCACCGCTCCCGACTCCTCACGTCGGCGTCGGTAGGTGGCGCCGATCTCGTGGTTGTGATGGAGCCGCGCCAGCGGGCCGAGCTCCATCGACAATACGGTCCGACGAAGCGTCCGGTTCTGTTGCTCGGGGATCTCGACACGAATCAGCCGGCCACGCGGGCGATTCGTGATCCGGTGGAACAGCCTCGCCAGGTATTTGCTGAAGTCTACGAGCGGATAGACCGATGCTTGCAGGAGCTGATCCGGGTCACATGGGTTGAGCGGGGGACGAGCTAGGAAGGACGCCGCGCGACAGGAGGATCCGGGCGGCGAAGCCTACTCCAAGGCCCGCCAGCGCGCCTGCCCATTCGAGTGTCGGTGTGCGCAGCAGTCCGACGAAAGGGGGGACGCCGCCGAGGCCGATCGCGATTATGAGGATGGTAAGGGCCGCGCCGGTTTTCGTCCCGATGCTGTACCCGGCCGGGAGAAGCATCCCTCCCACCCACAGGGCGCCCAGCAGCGTGCGCAACCAGCCGGGGAGGCTCTCCGGGTATATGAGCACGGACCAGCCGGCCCCCGCGGTATACCCCAGGTCGCAGGATCGGCCACCGTTGATGAGTAGACATGTCCGTCCGCCTTGCCGCCAATACGCGATGTGGAGCGTGTCCCCAGGGGCCAGACCCGTCAACACCCCTCTCTCGGTCAGGTAGGGACGATCGAGTCCCCAGGCGAAGCCGCGGGTCCGCGACCGCACGACGAGATCGTGGCCGCGGGCTCCGAGGATGAGGATTTCTCGCCGTTCGTCGTCAAAGATGCTGAACACGGGCGCGATTCGGGTCGTCACGGGACCGGCGGTCAGGACGACGTGGATCGGCGTTTGGCCATCCCGCAGGAGCCCGTGGATCGCAGACTGGTCGCGCAGAAGCTCGGAGGGCAAGGGAAGATTGCCGAGGGTGGCGCGGAGCACGTGCCCTCGATACCACTGAAGCCCGCCGTCCAGATCCGCTGTCCATTGACCGTAGTAGGCGGTCGGCGGGTAGTCGGGCCGCAGGGCCGCGCCGGTGAGCGCGACGACTACGATGGCGACGATCGCCCAGACCGCGCTCACAACGGCGCGCGGTCGTCGGACCGCAACTGATAGAGCGACCGATGTCAGCCAATAACCGAGCATGGTGCCGAGCGTGTTGGAGATGACATCTCCGATAGTCGTGTCCCGCCCCGGGATCATGGCCTGGGTCAGTTCGATCGCGGTCGATAGGACGCCCCCAGTCAGGGCCGCCGTTCCGGGGCGGACCGCGTTCAACCGGAGACTGATCCCGAGTGGGACGAAGAGCATCACGTTGAGGATGAAGTCGGCCACGCCCCGTTCGCCGCATGCCACGCACCACCAGGGGGGGACCTCATCCGAGATGGCAGAAGGAGTGAGTGTGGCATAGAGAATGGCGCCGAGCGAAAGTCCCAGCAGGAACCGAAGGGCGCGGGCGACGGGTGGGCGTGAGTGCGTGGGCACCGATACTCCTATCGGCAAGTGGGCAAAATGGCGGCGACCCCTTAAGTTACGGCGGCTTTCGACCCGACTACCCACCGAGCGGGGATGATGAAACGAGCGACTGTCGCAGCCGTGGTTGTCATGTCCCTTGCTTGGACTCGGGGGGCAGTGGGACAAAGTATCACTGCCGGAGAGCTCACCGGCACCGTCGCCGACTCTCTGGGGCAGCCGCTCTCGGGCGCCGACGTGATCGTGTTCGACCGGGCGTCGGGAGTCGAGCGAGTTGTCACCGTCGCCCGCCATGGTGAATATCGCTTTCCGCTGCTTCCGCCGGGCCAGTATGAGGTTTTCGCCGAGGCGCTTGGGTACCGCCCCCACCTGGTGCGCGGGGTTCCGGTCCGCCCGGGTGTAGTCCTGCAAGTCCCCATGGTGTTGGTGAGTGCGCCGCCGCCGGTGAAGGTGGTGGACACGAGCTTCTTCCTCTCTGGCGTGTACTTGAGCGCGTCCTCGGCCAGTGGCCATTGGATCGGCCTCCCGCTGCTCGACGCCCTGCCGGAGAACAACCGGGGCATCAGTGCCGCCGCCGATCTCCTGTCCAGTCGTTCGGCCACCCTGGAAGGAGAGGGCCTGCCGTCTCAATTCTCGGGCTTGGTGCTTGATGGGCTGCCGGTCGCGCCGGTAGGGCACCCGGGATTCCCGTTGGATCCGGGTGGCGCATTCCCACGGTCCGCGTTTGGGAGCGTGCATCAAGTGGACGGAGGGCCTGACGTGGAGTGGTCGGGATTCAGCGGCGGCGCGTTGTCCGCCTTCAGCCGGGAAGGGACGCCGACGCCTGCGGTGCGCGCTTTCGTCGACTGGACCGGCAGCGCTCTTTCGTCTTCCAAGTTCTTCGCGACCGACGCCGCCGCGAACAATACCATGCGAGGCGGGGTGGTCATCACCGGCCCGATCATTCCGGACACCGCCCACTTTGTGCTCGGGATCGAAGCACAGCGGGTTCAGGCTCCCCTGCCGGCGGTGTGGGCGAATGATTCCCTTGTGACCACCGCTCGGGACTCATTCAGCACGGACCTGTCTGCATATGCCCGTCCCCGGGTCGCTACCACCCAGCGTGTTTCGGCTTTTGGGCGACTGGATTGGCAACTTTCCGACGACAATTCGCTGGACGTCAGCGGGTACTACGGAAACAGCAAGATCACCGATGGAGACTTGGGGGCCGCACTCTCGAGCATCGGGTCCACAACGACCCAGTCGGAGTTTGTCGCCGACGCGGTCCTGGCGTCCTCGCTCAACCGACGACTCGCCTCTGAGCTGCGAGCCGGCATCCAGGTGAATTCGCGGTCCGATACCGCTATGGGACCGATCGGAACGTGGGTCGCGGGGCCGGGAGCGGGGTTCGGTGTGGACGGAGGTCTCCTCGGCAACTTCCAGCGCACGGCGTTGCTGGTACGAGAGTCCATGGAATGGACTGCGGGGGCGCACCGTATCAAGTTCGGTGGCGAGGTGACGGCGCCTTCGTATCAGATCACTTCATCCTACGACCAGGGCGGCACCTTCTTCTTCGGGGGCCCGGCGCAATTCGCGGCCCGCCAGGGGGAATTCGTTCAGGCGGTCGGCGCAGCCCAGACAGCCCAGTTTTCGGCTCCGCAATTTGGAGGCTTCTTTCAGGACAGCTGGGAGGCCGCGCCGGGGTTCGATATTCTGGTTGGGATGCGGTATGACATCGAGAAGCTCCCCGTCGCGGATGTCGTGGAGAACAACGCTTGGTTCAAGGCGACCGGTCTGCGGAATGATGCGGTGCCGAGTCGTCTGAACAAGTTTTCACCGCGCTTTGGAGCGACATGGGATGTGGGGCAGCGGCATCGCTGGCTGGTCAGTCTGGAAGGTGGCAGTTTCTCGAACACCGTGGATCCGTCGTTGCTCGCCGCGCTCCTGACGGAGGACGGGGCGGTCACCGTGAGGCGGGGACTCGGCGCTCTTGGCACTTGGCCCGCGGCCCCCGATTCCGTCCACGCCCCCGTAGTTGGATCCCGCCTCACTCTTCTAGGGCCGCAGTTCGCGCCACCGCGGACGCGGCGGTTCGGCGCGGGTATCGTCGGCGCGATTGGGAACGGGGTTGAGTTGCACCTCGACGGCACGTATCGGCATTCAGATTTTCTCCAGCGGCGGGCGGACCTGAACCTCGCCGCGGGCCCTTCGGGAAGCGATCAGTACGGGCGGCCGATCTATGGGACGCTGGTACAGGAGGGTGGCCTACTCGCCGCTCAGCCGGGATCGAATCGGCGGTTCTCGGGCTTCGATCTCGTCTCGGCGCTCAATCCCGATGGGTTCTCAGACTACTACGGCTTGAGCGTGGGGCTGGAACGCTCGGTCAGTGCCAGTCTCAAGCTCATCGTCAGCTACACCTATTCCCAGACGACGGACAACTGGTTGTCCGGGGTGAATTCGCCTGGAGATCCAACGGGTCAGTTGTCTCCCTTTCCCGTCGGGCTCAACGGACGGGATTGGGCCAACGGCACGTCCGACTTCGATGTGCCGCACCGCATCACGCTGGCGGCGGACCTGACGCTCCGGCGTCTCCATGGGGCCCATCTGGCAGCCGTCTATCGGTATCGCTCCGGCTACCCGTTCACTCCCGGATTTCGCCCGGGGGTAGACGCCAACGGCGACGGAGCGGCGAATGACCCGGCGTTCGTGGATGACACCGTGCGTGGCATGGCAACGTTGCTGGGGCAATGGCCCTGCCTTCGGACGCAGGTAGGGCAGTTTGCCACGCGAAACTCCTGCCGCGCTTCCGGCGTCCACTCCCTGGATGTGCGCCTCGAAGTACCGGCGATAATGGTGTCCGGGTACCCGCTGGCGGTGACCGTAGAGGCGGTGAACCTCCTCGAGTCCGACGTCGGCGTGATCGACCAGGCGGTGTACCTTGTGGATCCCGCCCGCGCGTTGACCACGACCGGCACGGTGACCCACGTTCCCCTGGTCGCCAACCCCAATTTCGGCAACCTGCTGATGCGGACCTCATCTGGTCGTTTTCTGCGGCTCGGCCTCCGGGTGAACTGGTGAGCCCTCGCTTGCCGCACCTGCTGCGGATCGGCCTTGCGGCTGCGGTAGCCGCGTGCAGCAACGCCGGCGCTGACCGGGTGTTGATGATACCTGGAGCCGGGCAGGTCCGCGGGTTGATCTACCTGGATCGCAACGGGGACACGACGTTCGGCGGCTTCCCCGACGTGACCTTCCCCGCGGCGCGCGTCGCGCTGGTCGGAGTCGGCACCGTCGATACGGTCGCGCGCGCGACATCGGATTCGGGCACGCTGTTCGCCGGCACCCCCGTGAATTTCTCCCTGCTTGGTATCCCAGTGGGGAGCTACCGGGTGGCCGTGGATACCTTGACGATTCCTCACGATTCCATGCGGATCACCCGGATCGACTCGAGCGTGGTGATTACGCCAGGGGAAACATCGTTTGTGCGCATCGCCGTCTCCTTCCCAGCCGCCAGTCCGGCAGGAGCCCGATCATTGCCCCTGCGGACAAAGGTCTTCGTGGTCGGTGTTGCGCTCGCCAATGCGAACGCGTTCGGTGACAGCACGAACAGCATCGCGGATTCTGCGGGAGCCGTCCGGATCACGCAGATCAAGCCGACGGTCATCGTGGGTGTGGGTGATAGCGTCAGGATTCTGGGGACCGTCGACACGCTCGATGGGCAGCACGTCATTCGGATGGTCAGCCTGTTGACGCTCGGGATCCAGGCCAACACACCCATCAATGTGCTCACGGTCGGACAGGCCAAGACCGCTAACGGCGGGACGGCGGACGCCGGGCTGGCTGCCATTCTGGGGCGGGTGGTGATCTTGGATACGAGTACCGGGCAAGCGGGCCGGATCCTGCATGTGACTGACACAACGGGGAGTTTGATCGATACGCTCGAAGTGCACCTGGACACGGTTGCTGGTTTCGACACGACGGCCGCGAAGCGCGACACGGTGGGAAGCCGTGTGAGGTTGCGGGGGATTCTCCTGCCGTCAACGGTGCCAGGGCGCTGGCTTCTGAAGCCACGCGCGCCCGGGGACCAAACCTAGCCTGAGGACAAATATGACCGCACCCAAAGTGGTGATCGATCCACGCGGCAGGGCCCTGGCAGCGATGGCGGCGAATCCTGACCGGGCCTGGCAGGCGGTGGCCTGGCTGGGGTTCTTGCTCGCCGTGGTGGGACTTGGCGACTTCGTCCTCGCATTTATCCCGAGCGCCTTTCACACCCCGGAGTGGGAGTTCGCGACCGTCGCAGCCGTGTTTGCCGGGCTGCCGCTCCCGACCCTCGGGCTGGCGGCGCTCCTGGCTGCCGCGTTCGCCCGCGGCCGCCGCCGCACCGTGCTCACCTTGGGGACTCTCATGGTCGTCCTTGGCGCACTGGTTATTCTACTCTTTGTGATCTTCCTGACCGATGTCCCGATCGCGATGCGGTCTGGGGCCCAGGGAGACATCCTGCTCGGACTGAAGAAAGCCATTGCCAAGACCTCCTTGCTTGGGTTCGTGTTCGGCGTTGCGTATTTGGTGGCGGGAATCCGTGCCTTGCGGGCTGCCCTCAGCTCTGGGACCGTGTGAGGCGTTTGTGCAACAAGCTGTTGGGGTACGGGCGCACAAGGGGGGCCCTGCCGATCGATAACGCCGCCGCAGTTACAATGTAAATGATTACATAGAAATGAGTTACGGAGTTTATTGGGTCCAGGTTTGGGTGGCCCGGAACCTGCAATACGTATCAGCCGGAAAGACGTGGGTCAACTGAGGCCAGGACCTCACATACTCGACCAGGCGGGATCAATGACGAAGCGCGGCATGTTGGTAATGGGGTTAGCGGGCGGGTTGCTTGTGGCGCCCCAGGTCGTGAGTGCGGGAGGCCCCGGCTTCCTGAACTTCGACAACTACTGCGTGACCGGCGCGATTCAGGTGTGCGCCAGCGTCCGGATCCAGTCTACGGCCGGACATCTGTCGATGCAGGTCTGGAACCTCCAGGGTACGGGCGGTTCGCCAAGCGCCGTCAACACGATCACCTCGGTTGGGTTGTACCACTTCGGCGCCGCCTTCACCGGCACGGTGAGCAACTACGATGTCAACTACGTGCAGAGCGGTCACAGCACGGACATCAAGAGCGCCTGGAGCCAACAGGGCGGCCAGGACATCAAGACTCTGGGCGGGAAGAATGCCGAGCTGTATCTCGGCACGGGTGGGAACAGCGGGATCACCGGTTGCACGAACCCAGGCGGTAAGAACCTGACCCACTGGTCGACGTGCAACTCATTCCCCGGCGTGCCCTACGTCCAGTTCGACTTCAACTTCGCGAACAACGCCCAGTTCGATCTCACGGGTGTCGGACTCCGCTGGCACTCGACGCAGGTCCCGATCGCGGGTTCACTCAAGTGCGACACGGGTGGCTACGGCGACTACGGCCGCTGCACCAACGGTGGCGGGAACGTGACGCCAGAGCCGGTGAGCATGGTCCTGCTGGGTACCGGCCTTGTGGGCCTCGGTGGCGGTGCCCTGCGCCGTCGCCGGAAGCAGGCGGACGAGACCTCCGCGTCCTGATGCGGTAGGGCGACGCCCGAGAGAGCCCGGCCTAGAAAGCCGGGCTCTTTTCGTTACTGGGAGTCGCTAGTTTAGGGCGAGCAATGACAACTCACTATTTCACGGTCGATGTCGAAGAGTATTTCCAGGTCTCCGCCTTCGAGGGCAGTGTGCCCCGGGATGCCTGGGACCGCCTCCCCTCCCGGGTGGAGGCGGCGGTCCATGGCATCCTGGATCTGCTCGAGCGGCACCGGGCCCGCGGGACGTTTTTTACCCTCGGTTGGGTGGCCGATCGTCATCCCGACATGATCCGGCGGATCGCACGGGCTGGGCACGAGCTCGCGAGCCACGGGTGGGACCACAAGCGGGTCACGCAGATCGGGCCGGAGGAGTTCCGGGAATCGGTTCGGCGGACCAAGGAATGTCTGGAGCAGTTGACCGGCGCTCCGGTGCTCGGGTTCCGTGCGCCTTCCTTCTCCATTGTCCCGGGGCGGGAATGGGCGCTCGACGTGCTGGCTGAAGAGGGATATCGCTACGACTCGAGCCTGTTCCCGATCCGTCGCCCGGGCGGATATGGCTACGCAGACGGTGGGCGGGATCCGTACCGCCTCGACCGCGCTGCTGGGTCCATCGAAGAGCTTCCCCCCGCCACTCTCCGGCGCTGGGGCTTGAATCTTCCGGCAGGTGGCGGCGCCTATTTCCGCATCTTCCCTTACGCACTGGTCCGGGCCGCCGTCCGGGAGTACGACGTACGGGGCGTGCCGGCGGTGTTCTACATGCATCCGTGGGAAATCGATCCGGATCAACCTCGCCAACGCGTGTCCTGGTCGGCGCGATTCCGGCACTACACGGGCCTGGGACGCACCCTGCCGCGTCTCGAACGGCTCCTTTGCGAGTTCCGCTTCTCGGCCATCGCCGATCGCTTCTCACCCGCCGGGTCCGTTGCCGCATCGTGAAGGAGTCAGCAGGGGGCGCCGTCGCCCTGTATACAGGCCCGGCCGATCGCTGGGATGACGTGGTCCGTCGCGCTCCAGGCGGGACCCATTTTCATCGGTGGGCCTGGAAGGGAGTGCTGAAGCGGGCGCTGGGACACGAGAGTGACTATCTCGCGTCCATGGGGACCGACGGGATTCCCGCCGGTATCCTGCCTCTGATCCACGTACGGAGTCTTCTCTTCGGTCGTTACCTCGTTTCGATGCCGTTCGTGAATTACGGTGGTCCCTTGGGAGACGCCGAGTCGGTGCGGGCGCTGACCCACGCGGCCGTGGGCGCCGCGGACCGTGCGGGGGCGAAGCTCCTGGAGCTGAGGAGCCGCGTGGAGTTGCCTGTGGATCTGGTGGTATCGCACCGCAAGATCACGGTCCTGCTGGACCTCCCGGAACGGGATCCCAAAGTCTTGTGGGAGGCCCTGCCGGCCAAGGTCCGGAGCCAGATCCGCCGCCCCCAGAAGGAGGGCTTGAGGGTGCGCTTCGGCGGCGAGCAGCTCGATCCTTTCTACGCGGTCTTCGCCGAGCACATGCGCGATCTCGGGACGCCGGTCCAGTCGCGCCGGCTCTTCACGGAGATTCGCGGCGCGTTCCCCGATGACGTCTGGTTCGCGTGCGTCTATCATGGCGACCAGGCGGTCGCAGGGGGCTGCGGCTTTCGTTGGAACGCCGAGTTCGAAATTACGTGGGCGTCTTCGCTCCGCGCGTTCAATCGGATGGCACCAAACATGCTTCTCTACTGGGCCTTTCTCGAGCGTTGCGTCGTCGAGGGCGTGAAGGTCTTCAATTTCGGTCGCTGCTCACCGGGGAGCGGAACCCATCGGTTCAAGCAGCAATGGGGGGCACGGGACGAACCGCTGTGGTGGTACCAGCACTCCCGCGGCGGCGGTGATGCGGCCACTCCATCGCCGGATGAAGGCGCTTATTCCTGGGGGCCACGCCTCTGGCAGTACCTGCCGTTAGCGGTGGCGAATCGCCTCGGCCCGACGATTGTACGGGGGATTCCCTGATCCGTCGGGAGCCGCCCGTCTACACGCCCTTGCCGGCAGCCGCCATTCTCGCCGGTGTTCGCGAGGCCGTCAGGGGCCGGGGGAACCACGCCGAGTTGCGGGATGCCATGCGGCGAGAGTACGGGGCCCGGTTGCTGCTACTCACCGACTCCGGGACCAGCGCGCTGAGGCTGGCCCTGGCCGCGGCGGCGACTGAGCGCCCCGGCCTTCCCGTGGCTTTGCCGGGGTATGCCTGCTATGACCTGGCCACCGCCGCCGTCGGCGCCGGTGTCCCGGTTGCGCTCTACGATCTCGATGCCGAGACGCTGGGGCCTGACTTCCAGCACCTCAAACGTATTGCGGCGCGGGGTCTGGCCGCCATCGTCGTGGTGCATCTCTACGGTGTTCCCGTTGACCTGGCGCAGGCACGAGCCGTAGCGGTATCGGCGAACACCCTCCTCATCGAAGATGCGGCTCAGGGAACGGGGGGCACCTACGATGGTGTGCCTCTGGGAGGCCACGGCTCCCTCGCGGTCCTGTCGTTTGGGCGTGGGAAGGGGGTGACGGCGGGGCGGGGCGGGGCGCTGCTGGCCAACGACGAACGCGGCGAGCGTGTCATCGGTGATCGTGCTTTTGCTGTGCGGTCCGGGATCGCTGAATCGCTGCCCCTGCTGGCTCAATGGCTCCTGGCCCGACCCTCCCTCTACGGTATCCCAGCGGCCATCCCGTGGCTCAAGTTGGGTCAGACCGTCTACAAGGCTCCTCGGGCGTCACGGGGCATGAGTGCGTTTGCCCTCGGGGTCCTGGCCACGACCTGGGCCTTGCGCGAGGACGCGGCCAAGGCCCGCCGCATTACAGGAGATGGCCTCCACGAACTGATCGGGCGTTCTCAGCGAATGACGGCCTTCCATCCGGTATCGGGGGCAGTGCCTGGCTACCTGCGATTCCCGGTCCGGGCCAGGGATCCCAAGATCGCGGGATCGCTCGCGAGCAGCTGGGCGCAGTGGGGAGCAATGCGCGGCTACCCGACGAGCCTCGATCGGGTTGGTCCCCTCCGTTCTCTCATTCGCGATCTGGATCCCTTGCCCCGATCGGCGATGCTCGCCGAGACCCTGCTCACGTTTCGCACGCCTGTCTCCGAGCGAATGCTTCACGCCCTGTATGGTGAGCGCCTGGTGACCCGATGAAAAACATTCTGCATCTCATCGATCTCGCCGGTCCGGGCGGGGCCGAGACCGTCTTCGCGGAGCTGGTCGCCGGCGTGGACCGCGCTCGCTGGCGTCCGTTTGCGGCCGTGTGCAGCGATGGATGGACAGCTCGGGCCGCACGTGGCGCAGGCGTCGAACCGATCCTGATTCCGAAGACGCGGCGGGCTTTCGATCGCGGATTTTTGAGCGGAATCATTCGGGCGGTGCGGCAACACCGGATCGATCTCGTCCAGGCACATCTCCTTTCGCCGGCGGTGTATGGGAGCGTGGCGGCCCTGCTGACCGGAGTCCCCCTTGTGGCGACCTTCCACGGACAAGTTGACGTCGCGGCCGATGAGCGCTTTCGCTATCTCAAGTTCGGCCTGTTGCGACTGGGTGCCCGACGAGTGGTCTTCGTTTCGGATGCGCTCCGGAAGGTCTTTCTGACTCGGCACCCGCTCTCAGCCGCCCAGACGGCCGTGATCCACAATGGGATCGACCCGGGTCACTTTCAGCCCCGGCGAGATACCACGCTGCGTCAGGCCCTGGGCGTCGGACCGCAAGAGATCCTGGTAGGAGCCGTCGGTAACTTGCGTCCGTCGAAGGGCTACGACGTCTTCCTTCGGGCGGCGGCACTCGTGGCCAAGCGCGACCCCGCCTACCGCTTCGTGGTGTTCGGACAATATGACACGTCTGACAGCCCGCCGATCCTGGCCTTCCGCGATCAACTGGGGCTCAGGGAGCGGGTGATCTTCGCCGGCTACCAGGAGGATGTCGCACGAGCCATAAACAACCTGGACCTGTTCCTCCTCACGTCCCGGGAAGAAGGATTTTCGCTCGCCACCATCGAAGCGATGGCGTGCGGCGTGCCTGTGGTGGTCACCCGCAGCGGTGGTCCCGAAGAGATCGTCACGGCCGATCGGGATGGACTCATGATCGAGCGGGGCTCGCCAGAAGCCGTGGCGGATGCGGTGCTGAGGCTTGGAAAGGACCGGGCGCTGCGTGAGCGGTTGACGGCAGCGGCCGCGGTGACCGCGCGTGAGCGGTTCACGACCTCCGCGATGGTGGGGGCGTACGAGCGCCTCTATGAAGCGGTGACCTCAACCCGGTAGTCGCTTCAGCAGGTGCGCAAGTCGCAAGAGCGGCGCGGGGAGGCATGCGGCGGCGCTCACGAAGAGGTTGTGCGCCGAGCGAGGTGCTCCCTCCGCATACGCGCGGCGCATGGCGTCGCGGGCCTCTCGCGGGCGATACACGGTCAGATGGGCGTACGCGAGGCGCTCGTAGATGCGCTGCCGGCCCACGCGGACTGTTTCGGCCTCAGCGTCGGTGAGCGGGCGAAGGGCTGCGGCTCGCCGCTGGCTCTCGAGACCCGTGAGGATGAGACGGGTCGAGTCCCGGGCGCCGGTGAGGTTCGTCCCATGTCCACGGCGGCAGCGGAACAGGGGAGTCGCGATGAACGCCACGGGCGCCTTGGCCGCTGCGCGATGAAAGAACTCCGTGTCGCTCGCGACGCGGAACTGCTCGTCGAAGGGACCGACTTCGAGCATGAAATCACGGGCAATCACGGTCGCGGAAGGAAAGACCACGCTGCCGAGGAAGAGCAGGCGGAACATGTCGCCGGTGAATACGGAGTGACGCTTTCCCGCCGCTTCGACGGTATGCGCCTGCAGGTCCAGCGCGAAGAACTCCTCCTCGGCGAGGCCCATCTCCTTGAACACGGGGACCAGAGACCGGAGACTCGTGCCGGGGATCGTACGTCCATCGGGATCCATGACGGACCCGTTGCCAAAGCACCAGCGGACGTGGGGGAATGTCTTGAGGACGGCCATCTGCGTTTCGAGCCGGGTCGGCTCGGCAATATCATCCGCATCCTGATATGCGATCCAGGTGCCCTTCGCTTCGCGGACGGCACGGTTACGGGCGGCCGCCACGCCGGTTTTTGGCTGCTTGAGATACCGAACCGGCGCCGGGAAGCGCGCGCAAATCTCCTCGGTGTCGTCCGTCGACCCGTCGTCGATCACGATGATTTCGACGGGGGCGTACGTCTGAGCCAGAGCAGATTCGACCGCTTCGGTGAGGTCAAGTCCGCTGTTGTAGGTTGGAATGATGACGCTGATGGAGTCCATGCCGTTCTCCGCCGCCTACGGGGCTTGGCTGTGGTGCGGACGCAGCGCACCCCTGAAAGATAGCGTCTTTTTTGGCTTTTCCGGGGGCACAGTATATGCTTATTCAGCGAGGACCATGACGGCGACCGCCCTGAGGCCCAGTGCAGCCCTGCCATCGCAGGAGGGTGATCCCTTCCTGTACCGTATCACGGCGCGGGGGATTTGGCGCTTCCTGGTCAGGCAGGCACCCTCATTCTGGCTTATCTGCTTCTATCTCTTCATCGAGTACGTTCGGCCGCAGGACATCTACGAGGGGTTGCAGGTCGTCCCATGGGGGTCCTTGGCGCTGGCAGGTGCCGTCGTGTCCATGATCGCCGAGGGGCATTGGTTCACGGTGAAGAGTCCGGCGAACTGGTGGCTCCTCGCGTACACCGCTGTGGTTGTCATCTCGTGCATAACGGCCCAGTACCCGGACGACGCGTGGGACCAATTGAGCCTGTACCTCTCCTGGGTGCTGATCTATTTCCTCATCGTGAACATCGTCAACAGTGAGCGTCGGCTCATTGTGTTCATGCTGTCGTGGTGTTTGTACAATTTCAAAATGTCCCAGCACTCGATCCAGTCCTGGGGTCAGATGGGGTTCGGCTACTTCCGTTCGGGCATGACGGGTGCTCCGGGGTGGTTCCGGAACTCCGGCGAGTTCGGCATCGAGATGTGCATCTTCATCCCCATCGTCATTTTCTTCTACATCGCGCTCCACAAGTACTGGGGCAAGGCCAAGCGCTTCATCTTTCTCCTGCTCCCCGGTTCGGCATTCGTCGGACTCGTGGCGTCGACATCCCGGGGCGCAGAGCTGGGTGGCGCCGTCGTCCTGCTGTGGTTCCTGGCGAAGAGCAAGCACAAAGTCCGCGCGCTCGTCCTGTGCACCCTCACCGCCGGCCTGTTGTTCCTGATCACGCCTCCCGAGGAGATCGATCGCTTCAAGGATTCCGGCACGGACAACACTTCCCAGGCGCGCCTGCAGTTCTGGCAAGACGGTATCGAAATCACCAACCAATTCCCCATCACCGGCATCGGATACAACAACTGGATCACGTACTATCGTGCGAACTATGACCCCGAAGGTCTCCTGCCGCATAACATCTTCATTCAGGCCAGCTCGGAGCTGGGATATCCGGGTCTGATCCTGTTCGTCGCGCTGATCGGATGCACGTTTGTCGTCAATGCGCGCACGCGCAAAATCGCGTCACGACTCCCGGGCGGGGGCGGCGTATTCCTCTCCGCGATGGCGCATGGATTTGACGGGGGACTGGTCGGATTTCTCGTGAGCGGGTTCTTCGTCACCGTGCTCTACTATCCATATTTTTGGATCAACCTCGCGATGACCGTGGCGACGAACAATATCGCGCGACAGGAGCTCAACCAAATGCAAAGGGAGCAGGGGTGGGCGCTGACGCGGAACACCACGTCTCGAACTCGCTCGATCACCGCCTAGACCGGCGGGAATTGGTGCGTCGGCCGACGATCCCGGAGCTGGACGGGCTACGCGGCATCGCCATTCTGCTCGTTTTTCTAACGCACTTTGTAGCGTTGTACTTGTCGCCTGCGGGCTCCCCTGTCGATGCCGTGGTCCGCTGGGTGGCGCGTTTTGGCTGGACCGGGGTGGACCTGTTCTTCGTTCTGTCGGGCTTTCTCATTACCGGCATTTTGCTCGACACTCGACACCAGCCGCACTACTGGAGGAACTACGCAGCGCGGCGGATACTCAGGATCTTCCCGCTGTACTATGGCGTGTTGGTTCTGGCGTTTCTCGTGGTTCCGCTCGTGGGGCACTGGACATCCCCTGCGCTGGAAACCCTTCGGTCCAACCAGGCGTGGTTCTGGGCCTACGCGGTCAACATCCTTCAAGTCGTCAAAGGCGAGGCCGCGACCCCCCTCAACACTTCGCACTTTTGGTCGTTGTGTATCGAGGAGCAGTTCTACATCGTGTGGCCACTCGTAATCTTGTTCGCGTCCCCCCGTGGCATCTTCCGAATAGCGTTCTGGGCCATCGTGCTAGGCGGGGTGTTCCGGGTGTGGATCGTCCTTTCCCCCCTGCCTACCTGGGCCGCGTATGTTCTCACTCCAGGGCGGCTTGACGGTCTCATGATCGGCGCCGCGCTCGCTGTGCTTGCTCGCGGTCCCGGGCTTGAGAGCGTGCGTCCCTACGCGAAGGTCGTGGCATTGGGGAGTGGGTTGGTCACCCTCGTACTCGCCCTTTGGCGAGGCATGGGGTATCGCGACCCAGTAGTGGCCGTTGTCGGCTTCCCAACTATTGCGGTGGGCTTCGGTGCAGCGTTGGTCCTGTCGTTGACCGGGGGGCTGCAGCTGAAGCGGATACTGTCCCATCCCCATCTGAGGGCATGGGGCAAGTACAGCTACGGGCTGTACCTCCTTCACTTCCCTATTCTTGGCGGTGTCGAAAGCATGTGGGGGAAGCGCATGGCGCAGATGACGATCGCGGGATCTCACCTTCCCGGTGTGTTGGTTCGTTCGATGGTCGCGGTACCACTTGCATGGGCCGCGGCGTGGGCGAGCTATAACCTGTACGAAAAGCGCTTTCTCGGATTGAAGCGTTTCTTTGTTTGAGCGACTCGTTTTCCACTGGATTTCGCGGCGGGGGAAGTTGTCTAAGTCATTTTGCGACTGATCTTTAGCCGATCTGGCGTTCTTGTCGTTACGGCATCAGTGTTCTAGGCCGTCAAATCGCACGTAATAGCATTGCTACCCCTCGCAAGGGATTACCAATGAGTCCTGCCCTAAGACAGGTTCTTACCTTGGCCCTTGTCGGATTGCTGGGGTGCACAAAGGACTCTACCAGTCCATCGCCAGTGAGCCAACTGCTGGTTCTGCCAAGGGTTGCGACCATCGCACCTGGTACCGACACCCAATTTGTGGCGCTCGGAATCAGGGCCAATTCAGAAACCACGGTTGTCGCGCCGACCTGGTCCACTAGCGTCGGAAGCATTTCAGCCGCGGGACGCTATTCCGCGCCGGGGGCGGCAGGAGTCGCCATCGTCCGGGCAAACCTGAATGGACTGAACGATTCCGCATTGGTGACGATTCAATCGCCGGTGGTCAAGCTGATCGTCCTTCCCGAGAGTGTCGCGGTTCTGACCGGCGACTCGGTGCTCTTCCACGCCTTCGGTATCGATGCGGCGTTCGACACGACGCCGGCGACGGCGCTCTGGGGTGCAAGCGCCGGAAGTATGCGCGTTACAGGTGAGTGGGTCGCTCCGGGGACGGCTGGCAGCGTGACCATCACCGCTACCAACGGAGCTCTGAGCGGGCACGCCAACGCCCAGGTCTCACTCCGAGCCGGTTGCGGCACGTCGGGCTCGGGTGCTGCGATCGATTCGGTGTCGCGTGACGTCGGGTCAGCAGCTGGCGGTACCCCTGTCGCGATCTACGGCTCCGGCTTCCTGGCCTCCGATTGCGCGTACTTCGGCTCGCGGCTGGGGACGGTCGACAGCGTGACGAGCGGGGTCCTATACGCTCGCACGCCCGCGGACACGACCATCACGGCCAGCGATCCGGTATCGATCGTGGTTCAGCAGAACGGGCACAGCACGTTCGCCACTGACCAGTTCGATTACGAACCGACCCTGAAGACCACGTACGTCAGCCAGGACTTCGAGAATGGCACCGTCGCTCCTTTCCTTGCGGGGAAGGACTCGGCGGGTGTCGTCGCCATCGACAGCACCTACGCCCACAGCGGCAAGCTCTCGGTGAAGTGTAGTATTCATCCCCACGCGGCGATCACCATTGCCCGTCTCGAGAGCAAGTTCGGCGGCGCCCTCAATCCACCGCTGAATTCAGCTACAGGGGTGTATCAGCGGTGGTACATTCTGGTGCCCCAGTACACGCTCGACAGCTCCGCATCTGGCCAGATCAAGCTGCACCTCGAGCGGGTGAATGCGACGCAGCCGCCTCCAGGATGGTTCATGCTGGGTGAGGGCTCGCAATTCGGCTCCACCCCCAAGGGTGAAGTAGTGGCTTTTGGCGACGACGGCATCTTTGTTCTCCCCGGTGGGCATACCAAGGCAGTGCTCACGGCCGGGGTCTGGATGGAGATCGAAACCTGGTACAAGCGGACCACCGGCGTGGGTCATGCCAAGCTGTGGGTCAACGGACGGTTGAAGGTCGACACCACCAGCGCCGTGTTTGGATCGGATAACGCCACCGACGCCCTGACCATGTACATCGGACTCGTGTATGCCCAGGCGCTGACTGGCCAGGTGGCGGTGTGGGTGGACGACGCGGCTGCGGCTGACGGGTTCCTGGAATAGCGGTCAGTCAGCCGCGCTCCAGCACCTCGTGGTAGAGGTTGACAGTCTGGCGGGCGATCGACTCCCATGACAGGGGGCCCGTGGCAAGTGCCGCCATGGAGCCACCCATCTTTTCGCACCGCGGTTGATCGTCGAGCAAGAGGGTCAGGGCCTCCGCAAGGCCATCGGGATCTCCAGGCTCGACCAAGTATCCGTTCTTGCCGTGTGTGATGACTTCCGGAATGCCCCCGATGTTGCTGGCGACGACCGGCTTTCCGAAGGCAACGGCGGTCAGCAGCACACCACTTTGATCGATTTCCGTGTACGGGAGAACCACCGCGGTCGCTGAGCGAAATAAGGTCGCGACCTCGCCCTCCGTGATCCTCCGCGCTTGCCACTCGATCATCGAGCTGACCCCGAGCGAGCGAGCCAGGTCCTCGAGGGGGCGCAGATCCATCCCGGGCTGCCCCGCGATGATGAGGGTTGTGACGGTGCGAACCGCGGTAGGCAGCAGGGCCAGTGACCGGATGAGCACATCCAGGCCTTTGTACCGTTTCAGGGATCCGAAGAAGAGGAGTCGAAGACGCCCGGTGGAGTCGGTCGCCGGGAGTCCCTGATCAAGGGTCGTGTAATAGGTGAAAGCACCATGGGGGATCACGTAGACCTGGTCTTCGCGTACCCATCCCGATTCTACTGCGCGAGCCCGGCTGTACTCCGTGTGGACGATGACGGCGTCGAACTTCCGAACCGCTCCGACCAGGCCAACGCCCTGGACGCGCGACGTGGGAGCGTTGTGGAATAAGGACGTGTTGTGAAGCGTCAGCAACAACCGAAACCGATGGCCCAAGAGTCGGTGGAATTGCCCTTCCAGCAGGGGAAGATTCAGCCACTGAAAGTGCACGATGCCGTGCGACTGATCGTCGACGAAGCGGGCGAAGTTGAGAAGGTCGAGGACGTGCTCTCCGCCTCTGGCGATGCGCTGGACGGCCCGGAAGGCACCAAGGCGGGGCTGGAAGGCCGTAAACCGGTGAAAGCCAAGCCATTGCTTGTATATTGTGGGCTGGTCCCAAGGCCCCTCAGTCGACGCGCAGCGGGCCAGACAGAGATGGTGACCCAGGGCCGCAATCGCGGTGCAGAGGGAGTGGTCGTACGGAAGGCTGAACGAGGCGGGGTCGGCCACGGTCACTGACAAGGGATGCTGAGGGACGTGCGGGTGTGGCAGGAGTCTGTCGCGCGCATGTGCCATCGGTTCCCTCAATCAGAATCGCTGGATGACTCTCCGCGTACTGTGGTTCGGCTACAATTTCGCATCCATGTCAACGGTTGGCGAGTCTCTACCTGAGCGCCATGCAGGCCTCTCTCCTCCGAGGAGACCAAGTTTGGGCAGAGCGAGCCGGACCCCAGGGCAGTCAGGGCCACCTCCCAAACTCCTGTTTCTGTGTCAAACGTTGCCATACCCGCCTGATGGTGGTGTATGGATCCGTTCCTATCACATCCTGCGTCTCCTCTCCCAGATTTTCGATGTTCACACGCTCTGTTTCGAGCGGGCCGGCGCGGCGGGGAGCGCCACGTGGGATGACTCCCGCGCCGGCCTGGCCACACTCGGGCGAGTGCAGATGTTTCGGATTCCCCAGTTGCACAGCCAGACTCGGTTGCTGTGGGATCACCTCCGCAGCGTGGCGTCGGGCCATGTGTACACGACCTATCGGTACGAGTCTCCGCTCTTCCGCCGGGCGCTCGACGAGGCGCTCGGCGATCCGGTGCACGTCGTGCACGCGGATTCGCTCGATCTGCTGACGTATTTCCCGGTCCTCAACGGGCGCATGCTGGTCTGTAATCATCACAACGTGGAATCTCAGCTCCTCGAGCGCCGGGCCGCGCTCGAGCGGACACCCCTGCGTCGTTGGTATCTCGGACACCAGGCCAGGCTGATGGAGCGGGCCGAACGCCAGTGGTGCGGTGCCGTGGCGCTGAACGTTACGGTCTCGGATCCCGATGCCGAGGTCCTGCGCGGGCTGGCTCCGACCGGTCGGTATGTCACGATCCCGAACGGTGTCGACATCGATTACTTCCGGCCCGCGTCGTCGGGGACCGATTCGGGGAGCATTGTGTTCTCGGGGGGAACCAACTGGTTTCCCAACCGCGATGCCCTCGGCTGGTTCGCGGAGACCATCCTTCCCTTGATTCGTGCGCAACGCTGCGATCCGACCGTAGAGTGGATCGGCCACTCAACGACGGAGGAGCAGGGCACCTTCGGCGCGCAGGGGATCCACCTCACCGGCTACGTCGACGACATCCGGTCCGGCGTCCGGGGCGCGGCGTGCTACGTCGTCCCGTTGCGGGTCGGCGGCGGGACGCGACTCAAGATCTTGGACGCCTGGGCCATGGGGAAAGCCGTGGTGTCGACGTCGGTCGGCTGTGAAGGACTCTCCGCGTGTGATGGCGACAACATCCTCATCCGGGATGAACCTGAGGCGTTTGCGTCGGCCGTGGTACAGGTGCTGCGCGATCCGGGTCTGCGCGAACGGCTCGGGAGGAGCGCTCGCGCGACCGCGGAGCGGGAATACAGCTGGGGCGTGATCGGCGGACGATTGCACGACCTGTATCGCTCGCTCCTGAACGCTGCATGAGCCAGATCCGCGCGCTCGGCAAACACACGCTCATCTACGCTGTCGGCATTCTGATCGGGAAGGCCGCGAGCTTCATCATGCTCCCGATCTACACCCGGTACCTGACCCCCGCCGACTACGGTGTGCTGGAGCTCCTCCAGATGACGATCGACGTGGTCGGGATGCTGGCGGGCCTGGGCATCGCCAGCAGTGTGTTCAAGTTCTATTCGGACGAAACGGCTCCGGAGGCCAAGGCCGAAGTCATCAGCACCTCGAGCACGGCTCTCGCGACCCTGTCACTGGGGACGGCGATCGTGGGGTTTTTGTGGACGCCGCAGATCACGCGGCTCGTGCTCGGCGCGGGGCAGCCGGTCCTGTACTTCCATCTCTTCTTCATCGTCTACTTCGTCCAGACCTTCACGACGATCCCTTACCTCTTCATCCGGGCGGAGCAGCGCTCGGTCATGTTCGTGACCTTGTCGGTGGTCCGGCTGATCATCGCGCTAAGCCTGAATATCCTGTTCGTCGTGTATCTGAGAATGGGGGTGCGGGGCGTGTTGTTCAGCACGCTCATCGCCTGGTCTACGGTCGGCGGGTACCTCGTCGCCTACACGTATCGACGGGTGGGTCTCCATTTTTCGCTTCCACGCATCAAGCGCATCGCGAGATTCTCGGCGCCCCTTGTCCTTTCGTCCCTGGCGAGCTTCGTGCTGACGTTCTCGGACCGCTATTTCCTCAAGTACTACTCGAACAATGCCACGGTCGGCATCTACTCGTTGGCATACCAGTTCGGATTCGCGCTGGCGTATTTCGCATGGACTCCATTCAGCCAGATCTGGGATCCACAGCGTTACCAGATCGCCCGTCAGCCCGACGGGCAGGTCGTATTCCGGCGGGTTTTCTTTTACCTGAACCTGGTCCTTCTGTCGCTCGCCTGCGTCATTGCGGTCACCGCGCATGACATTCTACGGGTGATGGCGGGGTACGCCTTCCAATCGGCCGCCGGTATCGTGCCGATCCTGATGCTCCCGTACATCCTGCAATCGTGGTCGTCGTACTGCGACCTCGGTCTGTTCCTCGAGCACCGCACGCGCTGGTTGGGTGGCGTCGCAGTGATCGCCGCGGCGTCCAACATCGCCCTCAATGTCCTGCTGATTCCACGGTACGGCGCGTACGGTGCCGCGTGGGCGACCGCCGGGGCGTTTTTCGTGCGGTTCATCCTCGTGTACCCCCTGTCCCAGCGGCTGTATCCGGTGCGGTTGGGGTGGGGAAGGGTGGCCGCGTTGGGTGCGGTGCTCATGCTGGCGTTTGTCGGACGACAATTCCTGCCGGTGACCCACATTGTCCCCTCCGTCGCGGCTAGCGCGCTGGTCCTGATCGCGACCGGGCTGGCGATTTATTTCGGGGTGCTGCGCGACTCCGAGCGCCAGGCGGCAAAGGAGTTCGCTTTGCGACCCCTGGCGCTGCTCCGGGCCGTGGCGTGAGGGCGCTCGGGAAGCAGCTGGCGGAACGGGCTGCGGTGCTTGCCGGTGTGCACCGCTGGGGCGCTCGGGGTTCGTCGGTGGTCCTGGCGTACCACAACATCGTTCCGGACGGTGATCGGGCGATGGGGGATCGGAGCCTGCACCTGCCGGAACGCGAATTCGTCGATCAGGTCGACGCACTCCTGGAGTCACACGAGGTTGTTCCCATCGAGCAGGTCTTTGTTCTTCCGACCGCTTCCTCGTCAGCCAAGGGGCGAGCGGCCATTACATTCGACGACGCTTACTACGGCGCCCTCGTCGTCGGCTGGCCACACCTGCGGCGACGTGGTCTTCCCGCCACGATGTTCGTTCCCCCCGGCTGCCTGGGCGGTCAGTCCTTCTGGTGGGATGAGCTCGCCGACCCTGCGACCGGCACGCTTGATCGTCGTATCCGGAATTACGGGCTCGACACGTTGGGAGGCGCCGGGCAGCGGATTCGGGGCTGGGCAGCGGAGCGGGGCATCGCGACTCAGACACTCCCGGCGCACGCCCGGTCTGGGACAGATGGCGACGTGCGCGAAGCCGCGGCCGGCGGGCTCCGCGTAGCATCTCACACCTGGTCGCACATCAATCTCGCGACTTCCGACGAGGCGACCGGTCGTGAAGAACTGACACGGACGAGCAGCTGGCTGGCTGATCACTATCCCAGCCACCCGACCTGGCTCGCGTACCCGTACGGGGCGGCCTCGAGTCGCTCCGCGGACCTTGCGCGTGCGGCGGGCCACCAGGGTGCGCTTCTCGTCAGTGGTGGTCCGTTTGAACCTGGGGCTCCGATCGATCGGTACCGCATACCCCGCGTCAACGTGCCGGCAGGCGTGTCCGTCGATGGCTTCCGGCTTCGAGTCGCCGGCGTGGTCACGCGCTGATGCGGGTGCTCGTCACTGATGGAGAGCAGCGAGCCGCCCTCGCCGTGGTTCGATCCCTCGGCCGGGCGGCGCACGAGGTGCGGGTATGTTCGGCCCGGCCGCGGTCACTCGCCGGAGGATCGCGGTATGCGCGAGCGGAAGCATTGGTCCCGGATCCCCTCGACGACGCAGGCAAGTACTCCGCGGCCATCACGGAGCTCGTCGTGCGATGGCGCACGCAGGTCGTGATCCCGATTTCGGACGCTTCAGCATTGGCTCTCCTCCCCAGCCGCGCCGAACTGGAGGCCGCGGGCGCCCGGCTCCCGTTCCCCTCAGAAGCGATATTCCGTGAAATCAGTGACAAGGCCGTCGTGTTTCGCGCCGCGGGTCGCGTGGGGATTCAGGTGCCGCAGCAGACTGCCCTCGGCGGTCCGGCAATCGCTCCGGACGACCTTCGCTTTCCGGTAGTCGTGAAGCCTGCTCGTTCTGTGGTCGAGCGCGACGGGAAGCGCCTGAAGACCGCGGTCGCCTATGCGAGCGACGGGGCTGAGCTGAACCGCTTGCTCACCGACCTCCCCGTCTCCACGTATCCAGTCCTGCTTCAAGAACGGATCGTCGGTCCCGGGGTCGGGATCTTCGTCTTCCGGTGGGACGGCCAGGTGCGCGCAGTGTTCGCCCACCGCCGAATCCGCGAGAAGCCGCCGTCCGGGGGCGTCAGCGTCTATCGGGAAAGCATTCCCGCAGACCCGGCACTCGTACGGCGCTCGATCGCACTCCTCGAGTCTTTTCAGTGGCAGGGCGTCGCCATGGTCGAGTACAAGCTGGACGAGCGGACGGGAGAGGCCTACTTGATGGAGATCAACGGCCGGTTCTGGGGGTCGCTGCAGCTCGCCATCGACTCGGGCGTCGATTTCCCTCGGCTCCTCCTTTCGGCACTGGCCGGGGAGCCGGGCATGGAGCCCACGACCTATCAGGTGGGAGTCCGGAGCCGGTGGTGGTGGGGGGACGTCGATCATGTCTTGCTTCGCTGGAAGAGCGGGGGTGGGGAGGGCCGGTGGCGGGCCCTCTGGGATTTCGTCGCGTCCACGTTTCGCTCCGGGCGGGAGGAATCGACCCGGTATGGTGACCTCCGGCCGTTCGTGCGGGAAACCCTGCAGTGGATTCGGGGACGGTAGTGGGCCGCCCGGGGACTGAGCCGACGAAACTGCTCCTCTCGGTGGACACGGAGGAGGACAACTGGAAACCCGCTCGCACGGGAATCACCGTGGAGAACGTCCGCGAAATTCCGCGGCTGCAGCAGTTCTGCGAGCGCTTGGGACTGCGCCCAACGTACTTCGTGAACTACCAGGTGATGGCGCAACGCTGGGCCGCTGACGTCTTCGGGGGAATTCATCGGTCGGGACGGGCCGAAGTCGGCGGACACGTGCATCCGTGGAATACGCCGCCGTGCGAGGACGGCGGGGACCGATTCGGTACCATGCTCTGCAGCTATCCGGCGGATATGCAG
>Ga0126371_10001000_pt1 | contig 23526 bp, 21 predicted proteins | sample PanSoiMetaPlot_4_FD_110145 | JGI IMG/M metagenome (GOLD analysis project Ga0126371, IMG submission 110145) | Tropical forest soil microbial communities from Panama - MetaG Plot_4 | ecosystem: Environmental > Terrestrial > Soil > Tropical forest > Bulk soil | place: Panama | collected 2016-02-17 | reverse complement strand
GTTCTACCGCTCGATCACGGTCGAGAAATTTACCGCCATCGGAGAAAGAATCCGGCGTGACGTTGACGACGCCCATGATCAACGTACGCTTGCCCAGCTCCAAAGTACGGGTAGGCAGGCTCCACTGAAACACCGCTCGCATGCGGCAAGATTTTAAATGAATGTCGGAGAGTTGGACGGCAGGTGGTTACCGGCGTCGCATGGCAGCTTCCCGCCGCCGCATCCCGTGCATCGCGCCCGGGCCGGTCCCAGTGGGAGGTTTGCGCCGTCCTTCCAGCAGTTCCTTCAGCACGCTTGCGTTGTTGTGGGTTTCCATCTTGGAGGCAAACAGCAGCGTCAACCGTTTGTTCTTCTGGGCCAACTCGTAGAGACGCTGCAGCGCCTCCTGCTGCTCCGGCTGCGACAACTCCTTCAGATATTTCTTTCGAAACGCTTCCCATTCCTCGGGGCGCGCGTGATACCAGTGACGCAACTCGTTCGAGGGTGCGAGATCGCGCAGCCACTCGTGGATCGCGGCTTTTTCCTTGGTCAGCCCTCGCGGCCAAAGCCTGTCAACCAGTACCCGGGTCCCGTCACCGCGGGACGCCGGTGCGTAAACGCGCTTCATCCCGATGGTCATATATAGTGCTCTATTATTGTAAATGCTAAATGCGGCGAGGGACGCCGCGAATGGCCCGATCGGGTGAGGCTAATGCCACCAGAAAAGAACGGTTCTTGCGGGAAGCGTCGCTCGCATCTCTTCATCGCGGCGATTTTGACGGCCCTGTTGATTAGCCTTCTTCTGCTCGGATGCGACGTCGAGCGGCGCAAGTCTGACGCCGAACTTGGGCTCAGCCCCCAGCAGGCGTCTGGCCGCCGGATCTACGATGCCGAGTGCGATCGTTGCCACGAGCCTTATTCGACCCGTGGGAAAAAAGGCCCGGGACTCAAAGGCGTGTACCAACACAAATATCTCTCGCTGAGCGGCCTACCTGCGAACGATGAGCGTGTCAGCGACATCGTCCGGCTTGGGCGAAATGAGATGCCCGGCTTCAATCAAAAGCTCAGCCAGCAGGACCTGCAGGACCTGCTCGCCTATTTACATACTCTCTAACCATCAGAGATGAAGACGGAGACAAAGTCGGAACTGTTTCGCGAACTGCCGTCGGTGGATGAACTTCTTCACGCGAGTGAGTTCGCGACCCTGGTATCGGAACACGGTTCGACCGCTGTGACCGATGCAATCCGCTCAGTTCTCGCCCGTTTGCGCGAGCAGATTTCCTCCGGCCTCCTGAATCGCGAGAGCCTGCAACTCGCCTTAGGTGGATTGAAATCTGCAACCGAATCTCAACTGCGCAGGGTTCTGAGTTATTCCTTGCGGCCGGTGATCAACGCGACCGGAGTCATTCTCCACACAAATCTGGGCCGGGCCCCCCTGGCAGAAAATGCACTCGCACATGTCCGCGAAGCGGGCAGCACATATTCGAATCTCGAATTCGACATCGAAGCAGGCGAGCGCGGCAAGCGCGACGTCCACGTAGACCGCCTATTTCGAAAACTGCTCTCGGAGGTTAGCAATGCTAATGGAGAGACAGCCGCCTCGGCTGTCGCGCCGGGGCGGAGCCCGGTGGAACGTGGCACAGGGATATTAACCGTCGTAGTCAACAACAATGCGGCAGCAGTTCTCCTCGCCCTAAACACTCTCGCCGAAGGCGGCGAGGTCATCGTCTCCCGCGGAGAACTAGTCGAGATCGGTGGCTCCTTCCGCATCCCTGATGTAATGGCAAAATCCGGTGCCACCCTGCGCGAAGTAGGCACGACGAACCGAACGCGGCTTGCGGACTATGAAAAGGCGATCAATGAAAAAACGCGGCTGCTCTTGCGAGTGCACCGCTCGAATTTCGAGATCACCGGTTTCACCGAGCAGCCCTCGATCGAAGAGTTGGTGGCACTTGCGCGAAAGCGCGGAATCCCGTTCATAGAAGACTTAGGCAGTGGCGCGCTCATCGATCTCGAACAATTCGGAATTCGGGGCGAGTCCACCGTGCTCGACAGCCTGCATGCAGGCGTTGATGTCGTGACGTACAGCGGAGACAAACTGCTCGGCGGCCCGCAGGCAGGACTTCTCAGCGGACGCTTCGATCTGATCGCGCGCATGCGATCCAACTCGTTGTTCCGCGCGCTCCGCGTAGACAAAATGACGTATGCAGCTCTGGAAGCGACCCTGCTCGCGTATGTGAAACGCGAGTACACGGCCATCCCCGCTCTGCGGATGATGAGCCTCATGAAGGAGGAGATCAGCGCAAGAGCCGAGACGCTGGCAACGCATGCTCGTACTTCGAAGATGAGAATGGAACTCATCGATGGCGAGTCGGTGGTTGGTGGCGGGGCGGCTCCATCCTCTGTTCTGCCTACAAGACTTTTGGCAATTACATGTGAGAGCCTGAGTGCGGATGATCTCTTGGCGAGGCTACGGCACAACCATCCGCCAATCATTGGACGAGTCGAAGAAGGTCGCGTGCTGCTGGACCTACGGACAGTATTCCCCGAGCAGGATGCCTGCATCGCGGATGCCTTGCAGCGAATCGCCTAATCGCAGCATCGAAAAGGTCATTGGCCACGCTCTACACCATCGGACATTCCACTCGCTCTCTGGATGATCTGGTAGAAACACTCCGCACACACCAAATCAAAACTCTGGTGGACATTCGCGCCTTCCCGATGTCGCGCCGCCTCCCACAATTCAACCGCGATTCTCTCGCCGAGACGCTGCCAGCCTCCGGGATCAAGTACGTCTGGATGAAGGCTCTCGGCGGATACCGGAAGAAGATCGTCGATGAGTCCCCGCATATTGCGCTCCGAAATGACAGCTTCCGCAACTACGCCGACTACATGCTTACGTCAGAGTTCGATTCGGCAGTGAAGGAATTGATTGCTCTTGCAGAGAAGGCTCTCACTGCCTACATGTGTGCGGAACGAGTCTATTTCCACTGCCATCGCATGCTGGTTTCCGACTGGCTGACCGCCCATGGACACGAGGTGCTGCACATTGACGGCGCCGGCCCGGTTAAGCCGCACAAGCTCACCTCCGAAGCTCGCACCATCGACGGACAATTGATCTACCGCGGAGATCGCCTGCTGTGATGTCAGCCGCGGTGGTTGCAACCAATTCTCCTCAGCTTTACTATCGCCATAGCGTGCCCACTCCCAAAGACGACATGAGCCGTGAGCGCCTGGTCTCGGCTGCTCCAGTCGAGGACGATTCTTCCTTTGAACTAAAGCTCCGCCCGCAACGGCTGGGAGAGTTCATCGGACAGAAGAAGGTCAAAGAGCAGCTGGCCGTCGCCATCGAGGCCGCCCGCTCCCGCGGTGAGGCCATGGACCACGTCTTGCTCTACGGCCCGCCGGGTTTGGGCAAGACGACGCTGGCAAACATCATTGCCAATGAATTGGGCGTGCACTTCCAGCCGACCGCCGCGCCGCTGTTACAGATCAAGGGCGACCTCACCGCCATCATCACCAACCTGCAAGAAAAGCAGGTTCTATTCATCGACGAGATCCATCGCCTGCAGCCTGTTCTGGAAGAACTTCTCTACTCGGCGCTGGAGGACTACAAACTCGACATCATCATCGGGCAGGGACCGTCAGCGCGCACACACACGCTCGAAGTCAAGCCATTCACTTTTGTTGGAGCTACAACTCGGGCCGGATTAATCTCGGCTCCCCTGCGCGCGCGCTTCGGCATTGTCCTGCGATTAGAGTTCTATACGTCGGAAGATTTGCAGGTAATCGTGGAGCGCTCGTCAGAAATCCTCGGCATCGCCATCGATGATGCCGGTGCGAAAGAGATCGCCAGCCGCTCCCGTGGAACTCCGAGAATTGCCAACCGCCTGTTGCGGCGCGTGCGCGACTATGCCCAGGTTCGCGGCGCCGGCAAGATCGACGAACCGACCGCCAAAGCTGCCCTCGAACTGCTGGAAGTCGACCAATACGGATTCGATGAAGTCGACCGCCGACTGTTGCTGACGATCATTGAGAAATATCAGGGAGGCCCGGTCGGCGTGAACACACTCGCTGCCGTTCTAGCCGAAGAACCGGACGCGATCGAAGAAATTTACGAACCGTTCCTGATGCAAATCGGATTCCTCAACCGCACCCCGCGCGGCCGTGTCGCCACGCAGCTAGCCTACGAACACTTCGGAATTACGCCCACCCGCCGCCAGGCATCGTTATTTTAGTGAGTGGTTTTCGCAACAGCAGATCCGAGTGAAAACGAGCGACGACGTCTCGATCCGACATACTCATAACATTGTTCAGGAAAACCCGTTCGCAATTCCGGATAACATCCTTTTCCTGTTCTGTCACACCACGTCTTGGTGTATCTTTTTGGATTCCACCTCTTCATCGTGATCGACAAAGTTGTGAGGGTACGTGCGTCCGAATCAGGGTCCCAGTTTGGTCAGGCATCACCTTTGGATCTTCCTCGCCGCCTGGCTCTTTTTCTGTCCTAAAACCACTGTTCGCGCACAAGAGGTCTCCCCGCCACAGAGCAAACCGCAGGCGCCTCCATCGCAGCAGGTTCCTTCTCCTTCCGCGCAAATGCCCGAGCCGCCTACCCGCGATCCAGAAGTGCAGCCGGCTCCAGGTGCCGAGATTGCCCCACCCGCGCTCACCATTCCCCGCCTCTCGCGAGCTCCTTCGCTCGACGATTTCCTGACCATGCAGCCGCAAGGCGAAGTCGCCCTGCAAATGGCAAAGGTCACAGGCTTCACGCAGCGCAATCCTCATGATGGCGAAGCCGTCTCCGAGCCCACCGACGCCTATCTCGGTTACGACCAGAAAAATCTGTACGCGGTTTTCGTCTGTTTCGATGACCCGAAGCAAGTGCGCGCCCGCCTGTCGCGCCGCGAAGACATCTATGACGACGACCAGGTCGAGATCATTCTCGATACCTTCCACGACCGCCGCCGCGCCTACGCCTTCCAGACCACACCGCTCGGCGTGCAGTGGGACGCCATCTGGACTGAAGCCTCCCGCGAAGAAGAAACACAGAGCCATTTCGATACCTCGTTCGATACGGTCTGGAACTCTCGCGGCAAAGTCACGAGCCGCGGCTTCGTGGTCTGGATGGAAATCCCTTTCAAGAGCCTGCGCTTTCCCGCCAGCAAGGTGCAGGAGTGGGGCATCATTCTCTACCGCGGGATCACACGCAAAAGCGAAGATTCTTTCTGGCCCCATATCACGTTCAAAGTGGAAGGCCGCCTCGGGCAAGCGGCCACACTGTACGGATTAGAAGGGATTTCCCCCGGCCATAGCATCGAACTGATCCCCTACGGCCTCTTGCGCAGCTTCCGCGCGCTCGACACGCGTGACTTCCAGAACCCCTACTTCCAGCAGGCCTACGCGCAAGGTCAGCCCGGTATGGATTCCAAGTTTGTCCTAGGGGATCGCTTCACGATCGATGCCACGGTGAACCCCGATTTCAGCCAGGTCGAATCCGAAGACCCGCAGATCACGGTGAACCAGCGCTACGCGGTCTACTTTCCCGAGAAGCGCCCGTTCTTTCTGGAAAACGAAGACTTCTTCCGCTCGCCGATGAATCTGTTCTTCACCCGCAACATTGGCGATCCGTCGGCAGGAATCCGCTTAACGGGAAAAGAAGGACCGTACTCGGTAGGCGTGATGAGCGCCGACGATCGCAGCCCTGGGCTGGCCTTGCCCGATTACTTCCCGTTGTCCGGGATCCGTTCTTACTTCACGGTCGCCCGCGTGACCCGTGACCTATGGCGCCAATCCAGCATTGGCGCTCTCTACACAGACTGGGAATGCCCAACAACTGGCGAGTACAACCGACTCGGCGGCATCGATACTCGTCTGAAGTTCACTAAGAACTGGACGCTTGATGGCCAGGCCGTCACCAGCTCCAGCGACATTCTGGGAAATGTCTTCAGCCCCGATTACTCGTCCAACAATTGCGAAGCCAATGCGTATCCGTTCAGCTCGGGCAATAAGGGCAACGGCAATCATTACGCCGGACCCGCCGAGCGCCTCCAACTGCATCGCGATAGCCTTCACCTTACCTACGATGTCCAGTACAACGACATCAGCCCGGGCTTTGTTTCTGTCCCGGGATTCATCAACCGCGTCGATATTCGCGAGGTCAAACAGGAAGTCGATTACCGCTTCCGTCCCAAACATGGCTGGGTGGTCAACTGGGGTCCGACTCTCAACACGCGTCACGACTTCGATCACACCGGATTGCGCCTCGACACCGACTACGCCGCCACCCTGGTCATTCAGGGTCGTGGCCCGACGCTGATCAACCTCATGCCTTACAAGGAGACGCGCGAGCGCCTGCGTCCCCAGGATTTCTGCTTCTACGGATTCTGCCCGTCACCCGCGCTCCCCAACCAGGACTATCACGAGCACGCCAGCGGAGCCTCATTCCAGACCGGCTACTTCAAGAAGGCCACGATCCTCGCCAGCTATTACTGGGGCGACTCGATCAACTTCGTTGCGCTGCCGGATACCACGAACCCCTCACCCTACAATCATCCTTTTGTCGCCCATGAAGATACGTCGGAAGTGATGCTCACCCTTCGTCCCTTCCAGCCACTCAAGATCGAAAATGAATACCTTTTCGACCGCCTGCGTGCCCCCGGACCAGCAGTTGTCTCCACGCGAGCGGAATTCCCCGGTGCTGGGACGGCCATTTTCAACGACCACATTCTGCGCAGCAAGTGGAACTGGCAGTTCACGCCGAAGCTGTCAGCGCGTGTGATCCTGCAGTACAACGCGCTGCTGGCCGGGACTCCCCGCGTCGGGTCGCCCTATACGTACCTACCAACGCAGCGACAATTCAACGCCGACTTCTTAATCACCTATCTAGTCCATCCCGGCACCGCAATTTATGTCGGCTACAACAGTGACCTGCAAAATCTCAACGTAGTCCCCCTCACCCCGACATCGCCCGGGTACGTCACCAATACCGCCCGCGGCTACATCAACGACAGCCGCCAATTCTTCGTTAAAGTCAGCTACCTGTTCCGCTTTTAAAGCCCGCCCGCGTAGGGACAGCCGCCGTAGCCTGCCCTGATCGAAGCCGAAGGGCTGTCCGCGAAGCAGTTCCGCCTCAAAGCGCCGCTCTGTGCTCAGGAGTAAACTGCACGCCACGGAGGCTGTATGAACCAGCGATTCCTATCCTGCATCCTCGCACTCACGGTCATAGCAACGATCCCCGCGATTTCCCAGGACGCTTCCCAGCATGAGCACACCTCCGCAGAACTCAGCCGCGACGAAACCCCCGGCAAGGCCATCCTGCGAACATTCGAATTCCAGGAATACGACGTCCGAAGCGCCGCCGAAGGCATGCCCGAGGACAAATGGGATTTCCGCCCCGCACCCGGTATGTTCAAGAACGAGAAACCCGAATTCGGCCCTGCGGAGATGCGCACCTTCCGCCAACAGGTGAAGCACGTAGCGTGCGCGAATTTTGCCTTTTCGGCGGAACTCGACGGTGCCACTCCTCCCGCAGGATGCGACAAAGAGGGACCAAGTCCGGCCCACACCCGCGCCGAACTGCTGACCTACCTCCGTGACTCCTTTACCGCGCTGAAGAAGTCGCTCAATGAGATCACGGTGAAAAACATGTTCGATCCCATGCAGGGCCCCTACGCCACTCCCAACACACGCCTCGGCCTCGCCGAAATCTGTGTCTGGCACAATGCGGATCATTTCGGTCAGATGGCGATCTATCTGCGTTTAAACAATATCGTTCCCCCGGGCAGCCGGAATCCACGGCCCAAGTTGCAGGAAAAGTATCAATGAGCGTGAATGTCGGATCACCAGATCAAGCCCATCGGCATGAGCCGCAACCGCTTAGCTGACGGCTGATACCCGACGCCTGACGCCCGCTTCTGTTGCTGAATCCTGTGGATATCCGATAGAATCAAATGACTCGATCGAGGTTAAGTCCCGGAGTAAAACTGTTATGAAAGCAGCAATTCATCCCAATTATCACGAAGTCCGTGTGCACTGCGCCTGCGGCAATACGTTTATGACCCGTTCGACCCACAAGGGCGACATCGGCGTTGAAATCTGCTCAAGCTGCCATCCGTTCTTCACCGGCAAACAGAAGCTGATGGACACCGCCGGCCGCGTCGAGCGCTTCCGCCGCAAGTACGCCAAGGTCGAAACGGCGAAGAAGTAAGCCACGGATTATCACGGATCTACACGGATTAGCCCTCGCCCAAAGCGGGGGCTTTCCTTTGAACCGTCGCATACAATGGATCCAGGTTTTTCCTGTGTTCCTCTGTGCCCTCTGTGGTGAACGCTTTTTGCGGAAGCATGCGTAAATTCTGGGACAATTCGGCAACTTCAACCATGGCGGCGCCTGAGTTTCTAAAGCCTGTCCCGAAGACGCTCCAGATAGGCACAGTCACCATCTCCCCAGCGACAGTCCTGGCGCCGATGGCTGGCGTCACCGACACCGTTTTCCGCCGCTTCATCCGCAACCTGGGCGGATGCGGCCTTATCATGACCGAGTTCACCTCGGCCGACGGCGTCCTCCGCAAGAAAGATCAAAAGGCCAAGCGGTACCTGCACTTCTACGAAGACGAGCACCCCATCTCAGCCCAGCTTTTCGGCAGCGATCCCAAGGTGATGGCGGAAGCCGCGAAGATGGTCGAAGGCTTAGGCTTCGATCTGGTGGACCTCAATCTGGGCTGCCCCGCAAAAAAGGTAGTGAAGTGCAACGGAGGCTCCGGCCTCCTCCGTGATCTCCCGGCGATCGGCCGAATCTTCGAGTCCGTCCGCGCCGCCGTGACGATCCCCTTCACCGTAAAATTCCGCGCCGGATGGAACGACGAGGAAATCGTCTGCGTAGAACTCGCCCGCATGGCGGAGTCATGTGGACTAGCCGCGGTAGCTCTTCACGCCCGAACGAGAGAACAAGGCTACAGCGGCCAGGCTCGCTGGGAATGGATCGCCGCCATAAAAGACGCCGTAAAGATCCCGGTAATCGGCAACGGCGACATTCGCACCCCCGAAGACGCCTGCGCCATGGTCACGCAAACGGGTTGCGACGCGGTAATGATAGGCCGCATGGCCCCAAGCAACCCCTGGATCTTCCGCCAGATCGAGCAACACAGCGCAGCAATGTCCACAGCCCGTGTAGCGGCGGACGCATTCGTCCGCCCGCCTCGTGTAGGGACGGGCGCCTCCGCCCGTCCGGTCGAGCAAAGCTCGACAGCCGCTGCTGAAAGCGATACACAACTCGGGCAAAGCATGGATGGGGAAGGGCACGACTTCAGTCGTGCCGTAAACGCCAACTTATGGGAAGCGGCTTCAGCCGCCGAGGGGCTCGACCCGTGTCATCCCAAGGCGCTAATTTTTGGCGGCGGGTCACCACGGCCTTCGGCCGCCCCGGACGAAGGCGTCCGGGGCTACACAAACCCTACTGAGCTCGATCGCTACCAGATGATCCGCACCTACTTCCAGATGCTGATCGAAGAAGAACTCCCCGACGCCATCGGCAAGATGAAGCAGTTCGCCTCCTGGTTCACTCACGGAGTCCCTGGAGGCGCAGCTCTCCGCAAGGCCATCTATGAATCAAAAAGCGCCCCAGAAGTCCTGGGGCGCGTAGAAGATTTCTTCGAGGCCAGGTTGTGTGGCGCGGCCGCCCTCGGCCGCGAGGGGTGAGCCTCGAAGCTGAAAGTTCGGTTAGCCAGCCTCACCCGATAATGATCAACTCCAGCCGAACCCCCGGATGATCGAAGCTGTAGAGCCAATACTCATCGTCAACGTAGTCGATGTAATAGTCATCGGCGTCATACGCCCAGCCCACCGGCCATACTTCGACGATTTCGAACATGTATCCGCCATAGTTGAACTGCGGCCGGCCCTCGTATACCTGCATGCGCCCGGGAGCGAAGCGATGCGCGCGCCCGAAGTGTGCGTGGAAATCCGGCTCCGAAATCCGCCGCTGATTCCTTTCGTGTCCCTCCGTCCGTGCATGTTCGTTGCTCGGCATCTGTCTCTGAGGTTGAGCCTGCTCGTGCCGGTCTTTCTCCCGCTCCTGCTGCTGTCCCGTGTTCGGCCGCGGTTCCGGTTGCTGCATCTGACGCTCGTCCTGCTGGCGTTCCGGATGCCGATCTCCACTCTGCGGCTGCTGCGCCGGCCGCCCTTCGTTCTGTGGAGTCATTTCACGCCGATCCCCGCTTTGCGGCGGTTCGTTCTTGCGCTCATCGGGCTTCGCCTGCCCCTGCGGATGCGCCCGCTCCTGAGGCCGTGCCTGTTCCTGCCGATTCTCCGGCTGCGCATTTTCCGGCTTTTCATTCTTATGTTCGTCCTGCGCAATTGCCATCGTGGCCACGCCCATCAACAACGAAGCACAAATCCCGCCCACGACTGAAAGTCTGTTCATATGGAACCTCACTCGCGAACTGTAGTTTCGAAAGCGTGTACCCACGCGAGACCCGCCCGCGTGAGATCCGTAATCCAGATGCGGATGGCCAGATTGTTGTTGCCGTAGGAACGAACTTAGGGAGGAAATGCAGAGACTATACAGTCTGTTCGCAGAAGGATTTAAGTCACTGCGCTATGTCTGGTTTTGTTCTTTGCTTCAGAATCGTGGGCGGCCCTGGGGGAGCCGGCCACAAGAAGACTCGATAGTGATCGCTTCCTTCCAGACCGTTGGCGCTGATTGTCTTTAAATTTCCGTAGCAGATACGCACCCGGTAAGTGCCTTTATCTAATTCCATCCGAGCGGCATCTGGGAAGTAATCCGTGCACCCAGCGATGACCAGGCGTCCAGAGGGAACATCGATGGAGCACTCATTGACGTGGTCCCATTGATTGAGATCTTCGTTCGGAGCGGCCTCTGCGATCTCAACCGTTACAGGCACGTCCATATTTCGAACGGTTCCAACGCCGACGCAACCTGGCGCGATAGCTAGGAGACGGTCCACCGCGTCCTGAGTCCAACTCTCAGAAAGGTCGCCAGTCGCATGCTCGTCTTGTATATAAAACTGGAAATAGTCAGCGAAAATCGTGAACTCTTGCCGCTGCGCCATGCCAGTTGTTAGAACACACGCAGGAATTGTCCTCGGATTAGGATTTCTGCTTTGCTTGATCCTGCGCGGCCACCTTCTTCACTTCCACCGGTCCGCCTTGCTCTCCAGCACTCCAGGTTCCCGAAAGCTTGTCGTCCGCCAGCTTCAAGGTAATCACCCCAGTCGGCCCGCCGGCATCGAATTCGAGCGTCACATCATTCCCCTTATGAGTACCACCGGTGATCGTGAAATCTCCATGGTCGGAGCGGATCATCCCCGACATCGCGCCTTCCTGCTCGGTCAACTCGAGCGTTACCTGGACGGTCTCTTGCTCTCCGATCTTGGCGGTCCCTTCATACTTGCCCGTGAGGGATGCTTTAGAGGGCGCTTTCTTGCCCTGTTGTGCGGTTGCGACACATAACGGCGCAACAATGAGAGCCAAAATCAGTACCCGCCGTACAGTTTCAGTCAGCAATCCCATATTCCCCTGAGACGTTCTCACACAGCCTCCTTGGCTATCATCTTTCCCGCCGCATCCTGCTCGATATAGGCCCACGGCATCTGCGGATCATGCGTGAACACCGTCAGCCATTTCTCCGGCAGCGCCCGAGCATAATACTCCTTTTTGCTGGCGATCGTGTCCAGCGGATACAAGTCGAACCCCATCCCCCAGGTCAAATCAATATGCGCGGAAGTGGGCATGAGATCAGAAATGTAGCAAGCGATCGGAGCAGAAAAAGAATCCTGAGGGTGCCCCACCCTTGTCGCGTTTTGTGCGACAGGGTGGGGGTTTTGACTTCCTCGCACAATGATCCCCTGCATACTCGCCGTATGCCCGCGAAAAGTTTTCACGGAAATCCCGGGCACAATCTCCTCCCCACCCTTGAGCAAAGTCATCTGCCCGCTCTCGACCAGCGGATCATAGTTCTCCGAAATGTAGCTGATCGCATCCCGCTCGCTAGGCTTGCGCGCATACTCCCACTCCCCCTCGGGCGCATAATACTTCGCCCGCGGGAAGGTCGGCACAATCCTCCCGTTCTTGTCCCGCACGGTATTCCACCCGCAATGATCAAAATGCAGATGCGAATTGACGACGATATCGATATCCTCTGGCGCGATCCCGGCAGCCGAAAGATTGTCGAGCAGTTGAGCCGGCTGCCCATAAAACTTCCGCATGCGGTCCGAGAGCTTGTTCCCGATCCCGGTCTCGATCAGAATGGTCTGTTTGCCAGTCCGCACCAAAAGCGAATTCAGCCCGCACGTGATGTAGTTCTTTTCGTCCGCCGCTATCTTGCGCGACCACATCACCCTCGGAATGACTCCAAAAAACGCTCCCCCATCCAACGGATAAGTCCCATCCGAAAACACGCTGAGTTCAAAATCGCCGAGCGTCAGACTATGCATGATCCTCAGTGTGCCACAGGGAGCCGTGAGCGATGAACCGTGAGCAATGAGCGATGAGTAATCAGAAAATAGAGCTCTGGTTCACTCATTGCTCATTGCTCATCGCTCATTACAAGAATCATGCAAGATTTCCACAGCCACCGAGCCGGATCGTGTGACATCTGCCCTTGCGTTCCACAGCCTATCTCTGAAATCCTGCGCAACGGCGACGCCGTGCCTGGTCGCAGATCAGACCAGAACATCAGAGCTAAGCCCTTGGTGCTCAAGATTTTGCCCGCAAGCGATTGAGCCCATAGATTAAATTCGAATTCTTCTCTAAGTCGCTGATTCCAGAGATGCAGGGGGGAGGGGAGGGAGGTACTAACAAGTAAACCCTTCTCGTTTCGGAACTACAGCCCTTCGAAGTCCCCAAAAATTAGCCCAATCCCGCGCTTCGTGCTGAGTGAATCCCTGATTCATCTAATAAGTATCAGCTAATTACTGGCAAGAAAGAACGGAGCAATTCATGATTACGATTCGCCCCTCAGCCGAACGTGGTGGAGGAAACCACGGTTGGCTCAACACCAAGCACACCTTCAGCTTCTCGGATTTTTGGGATCCGAAGTGGATGGGATTCCGCTCGCTCCGCGTCATCAACGAAGACCGCGTCGCGCCGAACACCGGATTTCCCACGCACCCGCATCGCGACATGGAAATCATCACCTATGTCCTCGAGGGCAAGCTCGAACACAAAGACAGTCTCGGAACCGGTTCAGTGATCCTTCCAGGCGATGGACAGCGCATGACAGCAGGATCAGGAATTCGCCACAGCGAGTTCAATCCGTCGACGACGGAACCAGTGCATTTCCTGCAGATCTGGATTCAGCCGGAAAAAGGCGCGTTGCCGCCAAGCTACGAGCAGAAGAGTTTTCCGGAAGACGAGAAGCAAGGCAAGCTGCGCCTGCTAGCCTCGCCTGACGCCAAGAATGGCTCGGTGAAGATCAATCAGGACGCGCAACTCTACGTGACGCTGCTGAAGCCCGGAGAAGAAGTGAGCCACGAATTCTCTCCCGGACGTTTCGGCTGGTTACAAGTCGCGCGCGGAGCCGTCGAGTTGAATGGCGAGAAGCTGAATCAAGGCGATGGCGCAGCAATCAGCGATGAGAAGAAGCTGACCATCAAAGGCGCAGAAAACGCCGAAGTCCTGCTCTTCGATCTCGCATAATCTGAGACCGAGAAGCGATTGTCATCTCGTCCCGCGAAGGGCCTATGCAATTCGCTTAGGCTGCGATAATGCATACGTCCTTCGCGGCAAAAACCGCCGCTTAATGACAAGGCTGCATGGACCGACCAATAGTAATCACAATAGTCTCGCTCCTGCTCTGCGCAGCGGCATTGTATCTCTGGATTGTGGGAACAACACTCCTGATCTGGCCAGGAACGCTTTCCCTCATGTCAGGAAGGCAGCTTATGCATGGACTGGAATTGGCTGGTCCCTTCATGATGCTGCTGGTTGGGCTTGCCTACGCGCTCGCTGGATGGGGAATATTTCGTCTGAAGAATTGGGCACGCGTAATCGTAATCCTGCTCATAGTGATCAGAGTCGCTGCGCTGGTGCCCAAGATCTCGATGGCTGAGCTTGGTGTCCCGGTTCTATGGTACGGGTTGCAGATTGCGCTCCAGGTTGCGCTTGCGTGGTATCTGGCGCAAGCACCCAGCGTGATTGACGCATTCGCACAAAAGCGCCACGGATCAACACGGATTCTCACGGATAAATCTGAACAATGACTTATCCGTGGAGATCCGTGCAATCCGTGGCGTTTTTCTTTATCGCCTAGCCTTCGCCGGCTCTTTCTCTCCCACGCGTTTGCTGACCTCGAAGACCATCTTGCCGGTCTTCTTATCGGCATCCACGACGACGTGATCGCCGTGCAGCACCTCGCCGTCGAGGATCTTCAGTGCTAGCGGATCCTGGATCAGCTTCTGGATCGCCCGCTTAAGCGGACGCGCTCCGAAGTTCGGATCGTATCCCTGCGCGAAGAGCAGGTCCTTGGATGCATCGGTGAGCTCCAGCGAGATCTTGCGATCTGCCAGCAATCGCCGCACGTCTTCTAGCCGAAGCTCGATGATCTTGACCAGCTGCTCTTTCCCGAGCGGACGGAACACAATGATGTCGTCCACGCGGTTCAGGAACTCTGGCCTGAAGTGCGCGTGCAGCTGGTTCATCACCTGCCGCGTCGTCTTTTCGTAATCTTCATCCGAACGCAAGCCTTCGGCCTGCAGGAACGCCGACCCGATATTCGACGTCATGATGATGATCGTGTTCTTGAAGTCGACTACGCGGCCTTTGCCGTCGGTAAGCCGACCATCGTCCATGATCTGCAACAGGACGTTGAACACATCCGGATGCGCCTTCTCGATCTCGTCGAAAAGGATCACGGAATACGGACGACGACGCACTTGCTCGGTAAGCTGTCCGCCTTCTTCGTAACCCACATATCCAGGAGGAGCACCAATCAATCGTGCGACGGAATGCTTTTCCATGTACTCGGACATGTCGATCCGGATCAGCGCATGCTCGTCGTCGAATAGAAACTCTGCGAGCGCGCGAGCCAGTTCGGTTTTGCCAACACCCGTTGGTCCGAGGAAGATGAATGACCCAATCGGCCGCTTCGGATCGCTTAGGCCTGCGCGCGAGCGCCGAATCGCGTTAGCAACCCGCTCCAGCGCCGGATCTTGTCCGACGACTCGCTGGCGCAGACGCTCTTCCATCGTGACCAGTTTCTTGACCTCGCCTTCGAGCATCTTCGACACAGGAATGCCGGTCCATTTGGAGACAATGCGTGCGACATCTTCCTCATCGACCTCTTCTTTCAGCATGCGTTTGCCGGACTTGCCGTCCATCTGAGCAGTAAGCTTCGTCAGCTCTTCCTGCAATCGCGGGATTTCGCCATATTGGATCTCCGAGGCGCGGTTGTAGTCACCCTTGCGGACCGCAGCCTGCTCGTCGACCTTGAGTTGCTCAATCTTCTCCTTGAGTGCGCGCGTCTTCGCGATCGCGTCTTTCTCTTTCTTCCAGTTTGCCTTCAGCGTATTGGAACGTTCACTGATTTCAGCCAGCTCTTTCTCGATGACGGAGAGACGTTCTTTCGAGTTCGGGTCGTCTTCCTTCTTGAGCGCCTGCTTCTCGATCGCAAGCTGGGTCTTGCGTCGCTCCAGTTGATCGATGTCGGTCGGTAAGGAATCGATCTGGATGCGCAGCGACGCTGCCGCTTCATCAATCAGATCGATTGCCTTGTCCGGCAGAAAGCGATCAGAGATGTAGCGATGCGAGAGCGTCGCAGCCGCAACGATCGCCGAGTCCTTGATGCGGACGCCGTGATGGACTTCGTAGCGTTCTTTCAGGCCGCGGAGAATCGCGATCGTGTCTTCCACGTTCGGTTCGCCAACGAAAACAATCTGGAAGCGTCGCTCCAGGGCCGCATCCTTCTCGATGTACTTGCGGTACTCGTTCAGCGTGGTTGCGCCGATCGCGCGCAGTTCGCCACGTGCCAGCGCAGGCTTCAACATGTTCGAAGCGTCAATCGCGCCTTCCGCTGCTCCTGCGCCGACCAGCGTGTGCAGCTCGTCGATGAAAAGGATGATTTGTCCCTGCGAGTCTTCGATCTCCTTCAATACCGCTTTCAGGCGGTCTTCAAACTCTCCTCGATACTTCGCGCCAGCAAGCATCGCGCCCAAGTCCAGAGCAACGACACGCTTGTTCTTCAGGACCTCGGGAACGTCACCGGAAATGATTCGCTGCGCGAGGCCTTCCACAATCGCGGTCTTGCCGACACCAGGCTCACCAATGAGCACTGGATTATTCTTCGTGCGGCGGGAAAGAACTTGGACTACGCGCCGAATTTCCTCGTCACGTCCGATTACAGGATCGAGCTTGCCGCGACGCGCCTGTTCCGTCAGGTCGCGAGCGTAGCGCTCCAGCGCCTGGTACTTGGCTTCGGGATTCTGGTCGGTAACTTTCTGCGATCCGCGCACGACCGTGAGCGCCTTCAGGATCGCATCGTAGGTCGCGCCTTCCTGCGCAAGGATTTGCTGCGCCTTGTCGCGCTTCAGGTGTGTGATGGCGAGCAGCAGATGTTCGGTCGAGACGTACTCGTCCTTGAAGTTGCTGGCTTCCTTGAAAGCCTGGTCGAGCAGCTTGTTGGTTTCGTTCGCCAGCGTGGCTTGCGCGGATTCTCCAGAAACTTTCGGAAGTTTCCCAATCTCGGCGTACACCGAGCTCAGGACAGACTGCGGCCCGATACCGATCTTTTCCAAAATAGGCGGAACGATGCCTTCCTTGTCCTCTAAGAGCGCAGCTAGCAGGTGCAACGGCTGCAGCTCTGGATTGCCGTGCTCGGAGGCGAGCTGGCTGGCGCGCTGGACCGCTTCCTGCGCCTTGACGGTAAATTTGTCCCAACGAATTGCCATACTTCACTCCATATGCGCTCGCCGATGCGGCTAAGCGTCTTTCAAGAATAATGAACTGCTGCCATAGTCGATCACAGCCTTCTGCCTGTCGAAAACATCTACGCCGAGGATAGCCTCGACTGGCGCAGCTCCCTTCATCGCCAGTGCGGCGTTCACGTGGCCAAGGTCCATGGCATACAGCGCGGTCGGTTTTGGATGTGCCCCATCCAGGTCCAGTTCAGCGCCACGCACTTGGAAGATCTCCAGCTGCGCACCACCTGCGCCGCCACCGTGACGACCTATGGAAACTACTTCCAAGCCAAGCTCGCGCGCAAGCGAAAGGCTGACCACTGTGCTGGCGGCGCCAGTGTCCACTAACACGCGAGTGGCGCGACCTGCCAATGTGCCGCTGGCTTCAAAGTGTCCAACACCATTGCGCGCCAGGGGAACCCGGCGATATCCTTCGCGCTCGAGGAATGCAATCAGGGACATAACGGCCTTGTCGGCAAAAAGAATCGAGAGGCGGTCATCTCTGCCGCCTCCCGTGAACCTCAGGGGCTAAAGTCCTCACTGGTACTTTACATCTGGCCGCAGTTGACATCTCAGCTGCCGCGCCGCTTGGCTTCGCCTTTGCGGGGGCGGACGAATGCGTCTGCCCCTACACGAACATTAGGCGGCTTTGCTGGGGCCCTTCGACTCGACCTGCTTCTCGCTGGCTACGTTGACCTTGATCTGCTTTGGCTTCGCTTCGGCCTTCTTGGGCAACGTGATCTTCAGGACGCCCTTGTCGTAGTTGGCGCTGACGCTCTCGCTGTCCACGGTCTGGGGCAGAGTGAAGGTGCGGGTGAAGCTGCCATACTGACGCTCCACGCGGCGGTAGTTCTCTTCTTTCTCTTCCTTTTCGATCTTGCGCTCGCCGTGGACGGTCAGCGTGTTGTTTTCCACACGGACATCGATGTCTTTCTCTTCGACTCCGGGTACCTCGATCTTCAATGTGACCTTGTGCTCGTCTTCGTAGACATCCACGGCGGGGGCGAAATTCGAGGTGGTGAGGGATTCATCCCGGCCAGCATCGTTGTAGGACTCGCGGAACAGACGGTTCATGCGGTCCTGCAGCGTTGCGAACTCACGGAAAGGCTCCCAACGGGTTAATACGGTCATGACGAAATCCTCCTTCAAATATTGGTGTTGAACTAGAACTGGAATTTACTGGTGATCCGCGCTCGGCTTGCTAGGGCTCTAGCTGCGATCACTAGATTTGATGCATGGTTAGCACAAAGGAAGCATAAAACTTGAGTGTATTAATGTCAAGTATTGTATCCCTTTGTTTTTCTTCAGTTTGCGTACCCAATAATGCACTTCAAGTACCCCGTTTCCGGGATATTCAGCAACACTGGATGGTCTTTGGCTTGGCCGCGAACCTCGAGGACCCGAACGGTTCGATGAGCGTCCACAGCCGCGGAAGCGAGCATTTCCAGAAAGCTGGACTGGCTGACGTGATACGAGCATGAGCAAGTCACGAGGATGCCCCCCGGCCGCAGCATCTTCAGGGCGCGGAGGTTGAGTTCCTTGTACCCACGGATGGCGGAATCGAGATCCCGCTTGGTCTTGGCGAAGGCGGGCGGATCGAGGACGATCGTGTCGTAGAGTTGGCCGGAAGCGGCGTAGTCCTTCAGCAGGTCGAAGGCGTTTCCTTCGATCCATTCGACCTGGCGGTGGTTCAGGGTGGCGTTCTGGTCGGCCACCTCCAACGCGGGACGGGAACTGTCGACTCCCGTGACGGTATCGCAGACTTTCGCGAGATGAAGAGCGAACCCACCCTGATAGCAGAAGACGTCAAGGGCGTCGCCACTAGCGTACTGGGTAGCGGCGGCGTAGTTCTCGCGCTGGTCGAGAAAGGCCCCGGTCTTTTGGCCTTCGAGCGCGTCGAAATAGAACTCTACGCCGTTCATGGTGAAGTTGGTTGCGGTCTTGCCTCCGTGCACAAGGCCGGAGGCGCGGGGTGGAAGGGTTTCTAGTTCTCTGACGCGTGGATCGACTCTCTCGACAACGGACGCGGGACTGAGTCGACTGACAAGTTCAGAGATGACAGTTTCGCGAATCGGGTTGGCATCAATTGCCTGGGTCAGAACCTGCAGGGAAAGAACGTCGTGGTAGCGGTCGACGATGAGGCCAGGGATTAAGTCCGCCTCGCTGAAAATCAAGCGGTAGGCATTCGTGTCGCGGACAAGTTTCTCGCGGTAAGCGATAGCGTCGGAGATGCGGCGTCGGAGAAGGCCGGGGAGATCCGACACCGGCTCGTGCGACAGCATGCGAATGGCGATTTGCGACGAACTGGAATACAAGGCGGTGCCCAGGGGTTTTCCACGCTGGTCCGCCACGCTAACGAGCGAGCCGGGAGGGATAGAGTCGGCCGAGAGGATGTCGGAGCGGTAGACCCAAACGTGACCGGCTTTCAGGCGGGTCGCTCCCCGTGGGGAGACGTTTATCTTCGGGAGAGCTGATTGAGTCGGGGGCATGGGGACATGGTAACGCCTGGCGATTCCAGCAGCGGCGGCCAATCGAGTCGATAAGCGAGAACCCGGGCTGAACGCCTTGGGAACGGACGGGCTCCTTGAAAATAATCGGCAGAAATCAGCGCGTTGAGGAGTCTTGAACAGTCAGTGATTTCGACGTATAAACCTTACCCACCTATGAATCGTACAAAACACGCCTGCATATTGGTTGTTCTTGCGGTTTCTACTTCCATGCTGCCAGCGCAGGAAGGCCAATCGCCCATGCCTGCGCTGCCGCCGGATATTCCGAAGAATGCGGCAATCTGGCTGCAAGTGACGGACAAGACGCCTTCTGGCCAGGACGCTGTCTGGACCACGCCTGACGGAGTCATCCACGAGTTTTACCAATTCAACGACCGTGGGCGCGGACCCAAAACCTATTCCACTTACCGCGCTGACACGCACGGGATGGTTACGTTCGAAGAGACCAGCGGCGTTGATTACATGAAGAATCCCGTCAAAGAAACTTTCGCAATAAAGGACGGCACCGCATCGTGGAAGAACCAGGCAGAGGAAGGACGTCAGAACAACGCGGCTGGGCGTTATTTCATTGATCTCGACGGTGGTCCTACAAGCTTTGCTCTGTTCGTCAAGGCCCTGCTAACGAACGGGAACAAGTTATCGCTGCTGCCTGGCGGAGAGGCCAGCTTGCGCGAGCTGAAGACGATGCCGATCGCGGGCGGCGCCCAACAAATCAATGCAACGCTCTACGCAGTGGACGGCCTGACATTCACGCCGGCCTACGTGTGGCTGGATGACCAGCACAGTTTCTTTGCGTCCGTCAGCGGCTGGTCGGGATTGGTGCGCGAAGGCTATCAGAGCGCCGTCGGTGATCTATACAAGGCGCAGGAGCAGGTTGAATCAAGCCGCGCAGCCGAGCTCGCGAAGCAACTTACGCACCGTCCCGAAGGCGATCTCGTCATAAAAAATGTAATTTTGTTCGATTCAGTGAATGCGAAAGCAGTACCCTCCCAGCGGGTCACGGTTCGTGGCGAGCGCATTGTCACCGTCGAGAACGAAAATGGCCAGACGGCCGCGGCGAACGCGCAGGTGATTGATGGCGCTGGCAAGATGTTGCTTCCCGGTCTATGGGATATGCACCAGCACCTTTTTCCTGACCTGGCGACGTTTGATTCTGCGTTCGGCATCACGACGGCCCGCGACCTGGCGAACTCAATCGACGAACTGAGCAAGCTGAGGAAGCATATTGAGGAGGGCGAACAGCTCGGGCCTCGACTCATCCTCGCCGGATTTATCGATGGCCCCGGTCCGTTTGAGGGGCCCGTGAAGGTTCTGGCGGCTACTCCTGACGAGGCTCGGGATCGGGTGGACCATTATGCCGACCTTGGGTATGTGCAGATCAAAATCTACAGCTCGGTCAAGCCTGAGCTTGTTCCCGTGATCGCGGAAGAAGCCCACAAACGCGGGCTGAGGGTCAGCGGGCACGTGCCGTCGGGAATGATTGCCGAACAGTTTGTGCGGGATGGTGCGGACGAGATCCAGCATATGAATTTCGTCATGCTGAACTTCATGCCCGACGTCAAGGAAACGCGCACGCCGGCCCGTTTCACCGAACCGGGCAAGCGGTCTGCTGCCCTTGATCTGAACTCCGCGCAGGTGAAGCAGTTCATCGCCTTTCTGAAAGAGCATCACACGGTCATTGACCCAACGATGGCGATCTGGGAGGCAACCTACACCGATCGGCCGGGCAAAATTCCGGCTATCGACGCATACATGTTCGACCGTCTTCCATTACAAGTCCAACGCAGTGTGAAAACGGCGGGTCAGGCCTTACCTGCGCAGGACGTAACCACGGACCAGCTTTACCGCGCCTCGTATTCCAATTTTGTGCGCACGGTGAAGAAGCTTTACGACAACGGCATCACTATCGTGGCGGGCACGGATCAGGGCTCTGGATATGCTCTCCATCGTGAGCTTGAGATTTACAACGAGGCCGGGATTCCCGCGCCCGAAGTGCTGCGCATAGCGACTTTGACGGCCGCGCAAGTGATGAAGCGCGATAAGGAATCGGGCTCGATCACAGCCGGCAAACTGGCTGACATGATTTTGGTGAACGGCGACCCTACGACGAACATCAGCGACATCCGAAAGATCGATACGGTGATCAAAGGCGGGGCCGTGATGTATCCGAAAGAGATCTATCGCACGATGGGGATTCGCACGCAGTAGTGCCGAGGATCAGTGTCGGTCGCTGGAGGGCCGGTTCGACCTCGCTCGGTTCACCTCAAGAATGGCTCAACTCAGGATGGCCGCGAATACGACTCGTTGACTATGCTGCCTAGTGAATACTCTGTCTCCACTGCTGCAGGTAGTCCTTGATACGCTGGATTTCATGCTCCAGAGCGGCCGCGGCTTTTCTTAATTCGCCAGTTTCTTCAAGATTTTGCGCGCACGCGAGATCGACCTGACGCCGCAGTTCCCCAGCGGCGGCAAGCAGTTCCTGAAGGGCCGCCTCGGCCTTTCGAATTTCGTCTATCGGGCGTTCCATAAACCCCGCTCCGCATCATCTCACGTCCATCACGGCTACACTGTTTTCGTGCACCCGTTGCTTCGTTCCACAGCGCACCGCTCCTGGCCCTTGCCGCCTGGGCCCTGGATCATGAAACAGACCTGGCACGATCTTCTTTTCGCCCATTGGCCGTTGCCGCCGGCCGAAGTGCAAGCACAAGTCCCGGTGGAACTGCCGCTCGACACCTATGACGGTCACGCCTGGGTGGGGGTCATTCCTTTCTGGATGAGCGGAGTTCGTGGACGCGGCATCCCTCCTCTGCCCGGGCTATCGCGTTTCCCGGAACTCAACGTCCGCACGTATGTAACGTATCAAGGTAAACCAGGAGTCTATTTCTTCAGCCTGGATGCCGCGAATCTGCCCGCTGTGCGGGCGGCGCGCAGGTTCTTCCATCTTCCGTACTTTTACGCTTCCATGAACGCGCGTGAAGATGCCGGAGTGATTCACTATCGTTCGGAGCGCAAAAGAGTCGCGGCCGAGTTCCGCGGAAGCTACCGTCCCATCGCACCAGTACGTCGCTCGGAGAAGAATTCGCTGGAATACTTCTTGACCGAGCGCTATTGCCTCTACACCGTGCGCGACCGCAATGTATATCGCTGCGAAATTCACCACGAGCCGTGGCCTCTGCAACAAGCTGAAGCCTGCATGGAAGTGAATACGATGGCGGCCGCCGCCGGAATCCGTCTGCCCGAGAGACTTCCGTATCTGCATTTCGCTAAACGTCTGGAAGTGCTCATATGGCCACTTCGCCCCACTGGTCATCCGATTGAGCCTTGAGTGATTCAGTCATCGAAAGATTGAAGTAGCAATGCACGAAGGCATACGATTTCGCAAACTTCGGGAGGAGCTATGAACCGTCGGCAATTCGTGACCAATTCCCTGGCTGCCGCCGGGGCCGCGCTTTTGAGTCGAGATGCTGCGGCGACATCCTCTGTCGTTCAAACTCCCGGATCCGCTCCTTCCTCTGCAGTTACAGCCGCGCATTTTCCCGACGATTTTCTATGGGGCACCGCTACGGCTTCGTATCAGGTGGAAGGTGCTTGGAACGAGGACGGCAAAGGCGAATCGATCTGGGACCGGTTCACTCATACGCCTGGCAAAGTGCGGGGTGGTGTGACCGGAGATGTCGCTTGCGATCAGTATCATCTTTACCCGCAAGACATCGCGCTGGCCAAGAGTCTCAACCTGAAGAGCTACCGTTTCTCGATCTCCTGGCCCCGCATTCAGCCGACCGGCGTTGGCGCGCCCAACATGAAGGGGATCGATCACTACAGCCGATTCGTCGACGCACTTCTGGCCGCCGGAATTCGCCCCTGGTGCACGATGTATCACTGGGACCTTCCGCAAGCGCTGGAGGAGCGTGGGGGCTGGCCGAATCGTGATCTCGCGGGCTACTTTGCGGACTATGCGGGTATTCTTGCGAAGCATCTGGGCGATCGCATCACAGTCTGGGCGCCGTTCAATATGCCCTGGGCCATCGCCTTTATGGGCTATGCGGCTGGTGCATTTCCGCCGTGCCGCACAAGTTTCCCTGATTTTATAAAGGCAGCACACACGCTCGCACTGGCGCAGGGTGAAG
>Ga0126371_10000999_pt1 | contig 23531 bp, 15 predicted proteins | sample PanSoiMetaPlot_4_FD_110145 | JGI IMG/M metagenome (GOLD analysis project Ga0126371, IMG submission 110145) | Tropical forest soil microbial communities from Panama - MetaG Plot_4 | ecosystem: Environmental > Terrestrial > Soil > Tropical forest > Bulk soil | place: Panama | collected 2016-02-17 | reverse complement strand
TACGTGTTCGACTACGGGGCGCCCGTAGGGCTCCGGCTCGCCTTGGCGCACCCGGAGCGTATCACGGCTATCGTCTCGCAGAACGGGAATGCATACGAGCAGGGATTGAGCGAGGGCTGGAATCCAATCCAGAAGTATTGGAAGGAGCCCAATGAGCCGAATCGAGCAGCCTTGCGCGATTTTCTAAAGCCGGAAGCAACGAAGTGGCAATACACACATGGAGTGCAGGATGCGTCGCTGGTGGCACCGGAAGCCTACGAGCTCGATTCCGCTCTGCTGGCTCGGAATGGGAACGACGAGATACAGCTTGATTTATTTCTGGACTATGCCAGCAACGTGGCGCTCTATCCCAAGTTCCAGCAATATTTTCGCACGAAGCAGCCACCCCTGCTTGCGGTCTGGGGCAAGAACGATCCGTTCTTCTTGCCTGCCGGCGCGGAATCGTTTAAGCGCGATATTCCTGGGGCGGAAGTCCATTTCTATGACACCGGACACTTCGCTCTGGAAACCCACCAGCAAGAAATTGGCGAGGCGATTCGCGAGTTTCTGGGCCGTAAGCTCGCCTCTGAGGCCGCCACTGCTTAAATCTGTGCGATCGGAGTCCATTACATCGGGGCCGATAAAAGCTTATGAAAGAAAAAACAATTCTATGACCGATGCGTAGTGGCGGCACAGATCCCGTTGACCTCGTTTAGCGACGACGTAGAAGCCTTAGGGAAGGTAGTTCGGCGGCAAAAAGGTCCTGTCGTTTTGGCGAGCCATGTTCCCCGAGCAACAGAACATCAGAATCAACCGCAACCAAATCAAGATCTGCAAGGCCATTGTTCGGTTGACGAGCCTTCCGGCTCCCGCGGCTCAGTAGCGAACCCGTTTCAGGGCTCAAAATCACCAATAAATTGAGCTGGCATCATTACATTGGGGATTGAAACTGATTTCGTATTCTTAATTTCTGATAGCCAATGCTTGGCCATTTCGGGCGCGAAACAGAAATTCAAAAGGTAGATTTCAAGCGCTTCATCCCCAACAATTTGTTTGCAAGGTTGCCTTTTTGAATTGAGCTCTTCGTACCGAGCAAAAATAAGACGATATCGGGGCGTCGCTCGCGACTCCGAAGAATTGTCCCGTCGAATATTCAAACTGCCTTCAATCAGATTTAAAGGGTTGGACACAGCTGGCGCTCCTTGGTTCTATCCGGCTGGGTTCAAATCGCAACAGTGAAAGAGTGGGGGATTAAGTGGAATACCGACTTTCACTTAGATTGAAATGAATCATTCATCACGCCAGCCCGCCGTTACCGGCAGGTTCCAATACCCTGTGATGGGACGCTCCTAACCTACTGCTTCTTGGGCGATCGATCTGGCGGCGAGTATCTATGGACGCTGCTGGTTCAAGAGCGCCTTGGACTGTTTGGGGAAGACAGTGATCTGCGGCGATAGGGTCAGAAGCTCGCCGAGCGAGGAGGGAAGAAACGCCAAGAAATGGGCGATGGTGGCAGCAGCGCGGAAGCTAGCGGTACTTCTTCATCGGTTGTGGGTAAGCCCCGGAGAGTGTACGAACCGCTGGCGCATAGCCTGATGGCGATGGGCACAGCGGCCAGAGAAGCCAGTGGGCCATGGTCCCGTTTTGCCGCATCGCCCGTGCTAGCGCTTGTCCACGGCGAACCAAGGCATGGCGCGGTAGGAATCCGCAACCACCCAGCCGCCAGCCGTGAGCGCCGCAGAGACGAAAGTCTCTCTCCATTGGAAGGCGTCTTTGGAGCCCGCCGCTATGATGGGTACCCACACCAGCAGCGTAAACATGCCCATCTGCAACGACGAGAGTGCGGCTGCTAGCCGCGCATACATGTTGATCAGCACCGCCACGCCCGCCGCGACGAAGGCACCGCCAGTGAAATAGGCCCAGGCCACATGCCACGGCAACCACCCTGGCACCAGCGAAACGGTATCCTGGAGATCGAAGAAATGAGCAAAGCCGAAGAAGATCAGCGCTGCGCCGTAGAGCGCTCTCGCGATGCGCAGGCCTTCTTTTCCGGTGGCGAAACCGAGGTGCTGCTTATCCCAGTCAGCGGCGAACCATGTGTACAGGACCCAGGAGCCCGCCACCATCTCCGCAGTCACAAAGCCGGGCCAGAAAACTCCGAAAGTGGGCGAAAGGATGATGTTGGGCACTCTGAGCAGCAGCAACCAAAGCAGGAGACCGGCGAACAGCACGCGGGTAGCAGCGGCGACTGTGCGTTGCCAGAGCAGGCCTATGCCAGTTGCCAGTGAGATGAAAGAGCAAAGATGGGCTAGAGCGTGCGAGTCCTGGGGTATGGGATCCCACACTGGGGTGAAATCACTTTTGATCAGGCCAACGATTCCGATCGCAATCATGATCGCCGCAAAGACCACATGACTCACGCTCGCGATGCGCATCGTCCTATCCTCCGTGGGGTTCCAGTTCATTGTCCCCAACTCGTACCCAGCCTCCATCGGGTCTTCACTGGACCGAGAGCACAGGCGTCTTGGTTGGGTTGTTTGGGATTTCTCGCCTCTTTGCCCACCACCAGTTCGCGGCGGCAAGAAGAGTGGTAGCCGCTTTCGAGGAAAACTACGCATTTTATATCATCTCGATTTCAAAAATGGAACAACGTCCTCGTTGTTATCGCCGGTTCAAGCCAGAATTCAACGCCTTGGGTCGAATACTTCGCACTTCGTTGCCTTCGAGCATCACAATCAGATTCACCACTTCTCCCGACCTTTGGAGACGGCTGCTTTTGGTTTCTTCCTCTCCATACTGCAGCTCGCGCGTCCACCGTTCTAGCCAGCTAACACATGCACGCGAGAAAGGACATCGACTCGATATTTTTAGCAATGCACAACCGAGGCCCCGCGTTTCTTCGACTGCCGTTATATACTCTGGTCACGGGTCTACACTCTACCAGCAATATTCCGAAAGGATCGTGTCGTGAAAGCTCTTTTGCGTTCATTCTATTTCCATTTGTTGGTGGCGTTAGTTTTGCTTAGTTTCGCACTGTCGGTATCCCCATTACACGCTCAGGGTAGCGCCAACGAGCGCATTCTCTTTAACGGGAAGATCTTCACCGCGGAGCCTGAAAATCCCTATGCGGAGGCTGTCGCTATTCGAGGCGATAAGATTGTCGCGGTGGGAACCTACAATGACGCTGCCAGGTCCGTCTCAGCAAACGCCGAGCGTGTAGACCTGCAAGGCAAGTCACTTTTTCCGGGTTTCATTGATTCCCACAGCCATACCATTTATGGCGGCACAAATCTGATTGCCGCCGACGCCAGCGACAAAGTGCAGTCCATCGACGGTCTTGCCACTTTCGTCAAACAGGCCAGGACTTCGGGTGTCGGTATGCGCGGCGAAATTCTCGAAATCCTTGGGCTGCCGCTGGAGTTTTGGTCTCATACTGACGACCTGAACGCAAAATTCAGCACTGGTGAGTACGCGAACCTGCAGGTTTTCCTTCGCGGCATGGATGGCCACACGGGCTGGGCGAATCGCGCACTGCTGAATCGTGCTGGGATTGACCGGGACTTTCTTAAGAAGCTCTCCGACAATGAGCGCCGCTACTACGGTGTAGGAAAAGATTTCGAGCCGAACGGGTTCCTTGTTGACGCTGGGATGCAAAAAATCGTGCCGCTCTTGCCGGCGCCTACGGAGGATCGCTTGCTGGCAGCCGGTCGTGCCGCGCTGCATTACAACTATAGCCTCGGAATTACAGCGTGGCTTGATCCGCTAGCGGATGAATCTGTTTTGAAGACCTACAGACTTCTGGCTGATCACGGTGAACTGGTCTCCGAGGTGGACGCGTTCCCGCAGGTGTTTGCCAAGGATCCTTTGGCGGAACTGGCTTCGGTGCAGAAGGCTCGCGAAGCGTATAAAAGCACTCCGAACCTGCATGTGACCGGCATCAAGATCTTTGCCGATGGCGTTGTTGAGTATCCTTCGCAAACCGCGAACATGTCTATGCCCTACAAAAATACAGGCCGGAACGGCGAACTGCTTTTCGAGCCCAGGAAATTTGCGGAACTGTGCGTCGAAGCCGATAAACAGGGGCTAATCATTCACGTCCATGCTCTGGGCGACGGCGCGGTGACCGCGGCTCTCGATGGAATCGCGGCAGCGCGCAAGGCGAACGGAAATTCCGGGCTGCCCCACACGTTGACGCACGAACAGTTTGTCCTTCCCCAGGATTTGCCGCGGTTCCGGGAATTAGGTGTCATCAGCGCCTTGCAACTGTTGTGGGCGGCGGCCGGTCCCGACACCATCGAAATCGTAAAGCCGTATCTCGCTCCGGAGATTTATAAGTGGCAATATCCCGCGCGCTCGATTCTCGATAATGGTGGCGTTATTTCTGGCGCCAGCGACTGGCCGGTGTCGAGCGCAAACGTGTTCTTGGCGATTTATCAGGCGGAAACACGCAGGGGCAGCGAGGGTATACTCGACGCCAGCCAGGACATGCCACGCGAGGCAATGTTTTATGCCTATACGCGCAACTCGGCACGAGCGATGAATCTACTCGACCGCGTTGGTTCGCTCGCCCCGGGCAAACGGGCTGACCTGGTCCTGATCGACCGCGACGTGCTCACCATCAGCCCCGACGAGATGCGCGATGCCAAGATCCTGTGGACCATGGTAGCTGGTAAAATAGTTTATCGACCCTCGGAGTGACTGACGTCGACTCGCTGCGGAGCAATGCCTTGGCCGCGCGTCCAGGCAAGCGGACGACAATACGTGTTGATCTCCTCAAGGCGATGGTGGCGCGGGTTTCTGCGGCTTGTTTTGATTCTTGCGCTCTTCTTGCTGTTTTTGCTCCAGCTGCTTTTGTTCTTGCGCATGCTTCACTTGCTGTTGCTGAGTCTGCTGCTGATGTTGCTGTTCCATCCGCCGTTTCTGTGCTTGATCTGCCTGTGATGTCGCCGCTTTCGCACGTTCTTGTTGTTGCTGCTGCTGCAGTCGCTGGCGTTCCTCTTCCTGCTGGGTATGTAGTTGCTTCTGCTCTTGCTCGTGCTTTTTGTCTAGATTGGGACTGGAGACAGGCGGCGGCGTAGGATGCCCAGTTGGTGGCTGATCTTTGGGCTGTACGGGTCGAGTTGCCGGATGATTGTCAGGCACGGGAGGGTTCTTCGAAGGTTTTCTGTTGTCTGGCGGAGGCTCCGGGGGATGCTCCGCGGGTCGCTCGGCCGGTTTTGGCTGCACGTTATTCGGCGGGGTCGGCTGATTCGTTTGCGGCTTCGATTGGCTTGGTGGCGGTGGGCGATCCGCAGGACGGCTTGAAGGCACTGGTGCAGGCTGGTTCTTTGGCCGGGACTCGTTTTCCGGGTGCGCCGCTCGATTCGGCGGTTGAGGCGGAGGCGTTGACGCTCGCTTGGCAGCCGGCGCAATCTTTATTGTTGCTTGTTGTCGCTCGGCCGGGGACGCCATCTGTTTTACTTGTGAATCGGACAGCGGTTTTCCCCCATTTTTCTTGATTGCTTCCTGACGTCTCTCGAAAGAAGGAGGTGGCGGCGGAGGAGTCGCCTTCGCCACTACGGCCCGTGTCTCCACTCTCGGGGGCGGCTGGGCCTTGGCTGGGGCCGAACCTAGCACCGCCTGTTTCACCGGCACGATGGTTGGTGTGATCGGATCTACTCGTCCGGAGGTCGCGACGTGTGGATCGATCCTCACAGCGTTCCTTGCTACCGGCTGCGCCGTGCTAAATGCTTGCGCACTTGTGGCGACGACGCCGCCGGGCACCGTTCGATTAACATAGTTAACGTTTGTAACCGTCGTGTTCTTGTTCACGATCGTCGTATTGTAGTAGTTGTTTACGACCGTAGCGTTGACCGCCGTGTTCGATACATTGACGCGCTCTACATAGGAACGGCTCACGGGATAACTCGGGACGTACACCTCACGTGGTCCCAGCGCGAACCACCCTACCTCGGCCGCCGCACCCCCTCCTACCCACGCAACGAGCGCGGGAGCATAGACAGGTCGCACAGCGACCCCTTCGGTGCGCTGGGGTGCGGGCACCCAACCCCATGCGCCTTCGGAGTTGATCCAACGTCCGTAGTGGAACGGCGCAAATCCCCATGGGGCGTCGTCGACCCACGTATAGCCCCAAGGCTCAATATAGTCCCAATGTCCATCGCGATAGGGGGCCCACCCCGACGTGACACGAGGGAACCACACATATCCATAGTTGGGGCTCTGGCGCCAAGAGCCATACTCGTCCAAGTCTTGATAACCAATGACGTCATTGGAAACGTATTGTTCGGAGCGCGGGTTTTCCGAGCGCCGATCGCGGCCGACAGCCCAAGCGTCAAACTCATCTTCATCGTCGCTGTCTTCGCGGGTCGCATACAGCTGGTCGCTTCCGGAAAAGACGTATGACTCGTGCGCGTGTATTGTGTACGCGGCACCTCCCCCTGTGACTTCACCCTCACCGCTGCGAATAACTACAGCCGTTGTGTCGCCGTTCTCGTTCACCGCAACCTTGTACAAGCCTGCTTGGAGCAAGGAAAAGGCTAGATTCGGTGTATCGATCTCGTACGTTTCATTTTGGGCTAGCCGCCGTACCCGTACCAGCAGGGTTCCCGCAGTTAATTGGACTTGCGTGGTGTTGTCGCTCAGATTCAGGAAAGAGCATCCTGTGTTGTGTGAGAGACGCAACACCGATTCATCGAGTTGCATTTCCACTCGACCATCACTGTCTGCCCAGATTTTGTCTCCGATGGTGATCGGCCGGTTACGTCCTGCGGCCACCCAGTCATTCGTTCCAGCGGGTTGGAAGGAAATAGACCCTTCTATATACGCGAGTCGTGCAACGCGGGTCGGAGGGTCCCCATCATCGGCTCGGGCTTGAGAACAGATACATGCCAGTGCAACCTGGACTATCAGTATCGCGAGAAACCTAGCGCCAAATACCCGCATAATCGTCTCCTTCCGAACCAAACGAACTGTCGGCCGGGCATGGCACGGGAAGTCAGTGAATTGTGCTCTGGTTCATGTCTGGTTCCAAATACAGCGCAATTCGTAGTTTGATGGCGTATTTCCCTTATTGGGCCTGCTGGACTAAGCATAGTTATCGTCTCCCTTGTGCTAAATCACATTCTGTTTGCGTGGTTAACCCTACCAATCAAGCGCGATGAAATTCTGCGGCCAGATCAGGGGCTGGTTCGCCGGGGGAAACTGGGATTCAAAAGGCGTTTTTGCTAGAAGGCACAGTTCGGGGGTCGCCGTCATCATATGGACGCTTTAATGCGACATGTACGGAAGCAATAAATTGATCTGATCTAGGTAAAACACAGCTTAACAATCGCACTGAATAGCCGTGCGCTCGAATGAGACCGGCAGTCAGGTAAGTCCCTGATTGAAGAGCGGGTGCGCAAGCATGAAAATCAACGACTGATGTGCAGTTCGGCCGACGAAGTCTGGGGAAATGCCGGTCGCACCGAGAGCATTGGGCAAGACTCAAATTTGAAGATTTAGGACGACAAGATTTGGATAAGGGCGGCTACAAGAGGCTCAGAGGGAGTAAAAGTCAATGAACCCAAACACCATATTGGTCCTCGCGATTGGGTTGGCTGTCGGGATAGTTATCGGCGCAGTGCTAGTCTACGCCGTCCAACAGGCACGCACGAAAAGTCTAAAAGCGCGCTTCGGTCCAGAATACGGGCGCATAGTAGCGGAGACCGGGAACCGATCGAAAGCCGAAGCGGTGCTGGAAAACCGGGCCCGTCGGGTAAAGGATCTCCATATAAGGACCCTGGATGCTAGGGAACGAGCCCGCTTCCAAGAAGCATGGCGTGAAATCCAGTCGAGATTTGTAGATGACCCTGGCGGCGCACTGCGGGAGGCGGACCTGCTGATTGCGGAGGTTATGTCCGTTGAAGGATATCCGATACAGGATTTCGAGCAAAGAGCCGCAGATATTTCGGTGAACTATCCAAGAGTGATCGAAAACTACCGAGAGGGACACACCACTGCTCTAAAGCAAAGCCAAGGCCGAGCGACAACCGAGGAATTGCGCAAGGCGATGGTTCACTACCGGAGTTTATTTGAAGAACTTGTGGGCCAGCCTGAATGGGTGGCAGAAAGGACTAGAACGTGAACGACGAAACCATTGCCCGGAGAGATGTAAGAGATGTCCACGATGTTTCAAGCGGTGGCTCGGCCACACCGGTAGCCAGGGATACGGCTGCTGCGGGCACCGACACTGACCGAGACCATGAAACCGCGGTCGGTCTGTTTACAAGCGAAGAATGTGAAAACCTACGCTCCCGATGGGACACCCTGCAGGTGAGCTTCGTGGACGAACCACGGCAATCTGTAGAACGGGCGGACCAACTGATCAGCGAAGCCATAAATGGATTGACGCGAGGCTTCTCCTCGCAACGCGAACGGCTGGAAGAACAATGGCATCGCGGGCAGGACGTGTCGACCGAGGACTTGCGAGTTGCTTTCCGGCGTTACCGATCGTTCTTCGATCGTCTTCTTTCTATGTAGATGAATACCTTTGGCTCGACGCTCAGGAGAGCAGACGAGAGCGGCCATAAGATTTTCGAACACTGCTAGGCGTGTGGTGTGTGCAAAAGGCTAAGCGACAAAAGCTGGCGTTCCATCACTATGTTCATAGGTGGCTTTGGCTCAAGCATCACGACCGACGAAAAGCACGCGCGGCCAAACTTAATTCCCGCATTCCACGGTGACCAGCCAGGGGCAGGCGACCCTTCCCGGGGAGATCAGAAAAGCGTCGCAAATCAAACCGGGTGACAAGCTCGAGGACGAGGGGACCTCGTCACTATTCGTGTGTATTTAGGTACGCGATCACTCAAAAGGCGTGCTCGCTAGCACGACTGCCTGATCGCCGCGACTGCGGCGAACGAACACATGCCGGTGGCTTCGTTCGACCAGGATTTCCGAAAGTTTAATGACGTTCGCATAGAAACCGAATAGTTGGCGCGTCAGCGAAAGAATCGGCGTCTTTCACGAAGGTATCTTACTTCGTCGGGTGGTCCTCAAAGACTCCGACCGGCATTCCCGCCGTACGAATAAGGTGTAGGGTGTTCATTTCGCCGCGGATTTGTTCGATCCGTTCATGGATGGCTTGTTGTAACTCGCCGAGAATCTCCATGGTTCGAGCATCGTCATCGCAATTCTCCAGTTCCCGAGAGAGTTCTCGGATTCGGGTCTCGAACGGCATAGCGGCACAGTAATAGAGGAGGCCAGCCAATTAAATACAGTGAATCCAGTAGGCTGCGTGTCGATGCCGAATGGATTACTGGTGCGATTCCGTAAGTTTTGCACGCGTTCAATTTCGCGAAGCGAGTGGATGCTTTCACAATGGCGGCCGGTCAACGTTTAATACTGAATAGTATCAAATCACTGGAGCGGAAATTTGGTCTAATCTTGCCTCCCAAGACCCCGCCATCGTAGTCTGCTCGCTCAGCTGACACCGACGGCGCATTCTCCACTCGCGAATTCGGGTGCGCCGGAAAGAGATGCTTTGGTTCATTACCATATTCGTTGGTCGGATTCAAAGTTAGACTGGCAAGTGTTCACCACTCCGGAAGAAGCGCAAATCGAAGCGGAGCGGCTGGCGCGTCTCGGGGAGACCTACACGATCGCGCCGTTCGAGCATGACTGCCCGCAGTGCGTGCCGAACTTCCAATCGATAAATGAACCGGGCAGGAAAAAAGCATCGGATTGACAACTTCCCGCAATTCGGCAAGTCGAATTGAGCTTCGCAATGACCGTCATCGAGAGAAGAAACGCCGGGCCCACAGTCGCGTCTCGAATACACACCGCGTTATAGGTCGTTTAACTCAGCGATTCTCTGGGCAACTACTTCACTGAATTGGTCCACTTGCTCAGGTGAATAGCCAGCGGCACGGAAAGCATCATGGACCTGCTCACTGGAGAGCCTTGCCAAAAGCCGTCCCACCCATTTTGCGTCAGAGCGAGGGATGTGACGGCCGATCCATCGTAACCGCAAGCGACGGGTATACTCCTTGGGATTCACGATTAGTACCCACGATTCACGCGCCGGCACAGTAAAGTCCACGTAATCTCGACCGATTTTGCTTATGAATTTCGAGCGGCGATAAGAATCAAAATTGCCCTTGGCGATGGCGCGGTCGCGCACACGCCCCGCGGTCCCGAAGCTCGCACCAACGTCACTCACAACGTATACCCTGAGATCATCCGAATCTGGTCGCTGTTTCGCGGCGCCATCGCATTTCTGTTCTTCGTAAATCGAGTTGTTTTCATCGGTCAAATCCCAATTGTTGATCACCGCCATCATGACCCTAAGGCCGTTCAGCTCTCGTGACCCGGTGAACGGATTCTTTCGCCACTGCCAAGTTCCGACCTTCTTCTCGTCTTTTGAATAGCGTTTTAAGCGCACGTCATGCATGGTGCCGTCGGAGTCAAGCAGGCCTCGCATTCGTTTGCGACGTTTCCTGCTCACGGCCTGCATTCCATTTACTTGAATCCTTTCAACGAAGTAGTCTTCGTCCGTGGAATATCCGACTGCCCAGAGCAGGCGCGTCGCCACGGTCTCGGGGCGGGCCTCCTCTCCGAGTTTGACCCGCCATTTCACATTGTCCTGGTCGCGGACGTCGAACTTGGGATTCGTCCCATGCAAGTCTTCTTTCTCGTACGCAAAAGTGGTTCCTTGTGGTTGGTCTTTCTTGCCCCCTGGCCCATAAAAGAGATTTCGGGACGCCATGTCAGTAGGTTCGCGCCAAAGAACGGCTTGGGTTTCCCTGCTCTCGTACCTCTGCTTGGAAAGACTGTGGCCTTGTTGTGCGGCTGCGGGGACCGATAAGCAAAGATATCCGACTGCGAACAGGAGTGCTGATCTATTGTTCTTGGCCGCAGCCGGGCCCGACAGCAGCAAGTTACCGGGAGCCATGGAGCGCATCTTTGATATCGGGCCAGAATTCACGGAACACGTTCCACGCTACACCCGCAGACAAAGCCGTTGTACCCCGTAGCACCGCGTGTTGCGTGTTCGCACGGCTTGCCGGATACCATGCATTGGAAATGAACGCTGCCCCATAAACGCCGGCGAATCGGGAAAACGCCGGGATTTGAGAACCACCATCCGTCTTCACGATGAAGTAATGAATAGTGGCGTATCGCAGGCGGCGCCACGCTCCTGTTTCATTCGATAAGTGAAACCGAGGATCTTCGTGGTCTACGGCCGCGACACCGAATCGAATCGTACGGCCAATCAACATTCGTCCGCAGCCCGATGCGAATCTGTCGCCGAATCCGGCCGCTCCTTGCCCCCATTCCGGAGGCTCATTGCGAGCCTGATTAACTGCGGCTCCGAATGCGGGCCCCGCTACGAGCTCAAAGCTCGTAATGGAGTGCCGATAAATATCTACCCGCTCAGCGAGCGATAAGCGCCTCGGCGCGATTGGTTCCTGACGCGTGGGTGTGGGTGCATCTGGTAACTGGGCACTGTTTTGGCTTTTTGTGGCTGCTAGCTGGTCGGGAGCTAGAGGGGATTGCGCTCGCGCGGCGAGGTCGCCAGCGAACGCAGCTGCGCACAGCAGCAAAATTCCTTTCGTTGGCCAACCGTCCAGGATGTCCGAAAATGTCATCATCATACCCAGCGCCGGATCCTCAGTTGCCGACAGATTGCTGGGTTGCTCCCGCACCGATTCGGGAGCGCTGTCCGAGTTTTATGGAAGCATTTCGGTCGCCACACGCGCTTAGAACATCCCGTTGCAAACCGAGGAACTTTCGGTGTCCCGTCCCTATTTCGCCGCGCATTTCTTGCAGGCGCGTATAGATTTTGCAAGTGGAATCAGGTTGTAAGTAACTCCCTTAGGCAAAACTCCAGGATACTTCTGCCAATGATCGGGGAAATCCCCTAAGCCTGGCGTAGTGGCGCGATGCCTCGTGCGCACCGAGACGACCTACACTGGCAATCGGGTTGCACAAGAAACGGTCATGGATTCAGTGTCGTCATGCAACGTTCCTACAGCTTCTCCCTCTGCCCAGACTGCGGCGGAAAAGACGAAGGAATCTGCGAATCGCCACGACGATCCCAAACGAACCGCAAAGTTCAATATCCTCGCTTTGCTTCGGCCACACTGGCGTGCGCTAGCTGTCGCATTTGCGGTCGTTCTGGCCGAAACGTTCACAGATATTCTCGAACCCTGGCCCGTCAAGATCGTCGTCGACTCCATCCTTCAATCCAAGCATCTGCCTGGATGGATTGGCGGAATCAGCGCCAGCCTGTTTGGGCAGGACAAACTGGCAACTCTCAATTTTGCCGTCTCTGCGGTGCTCGCAATCGCCATCGTCGGGGGCTTCAGTTCTTATCTTGAGAAATACATGACCACGAGCATCGGCCAATGGATTGCCCACGACCTTCGCCGCACCCTGTACAACCATATGCAGCGACTCTCGTTGGCCCAGTATGACGAGACTCGCACGGGCGATCTGGTTACGCGCGTGACAAGCGACGTTGACGCCATCCAAACCTTCGTCAATTCCGCTTTGCTTGGATCCATCGTCAACGTTCTGACCCTGTTCGGGATGCTGGGCGTCATGTTGTATGTGAATTGGAGATTCACGCTGGTCGCGCTGTCTGTTGTTCCGGTGCTGTTTTTCGTCGTCTTCTCCCTTACCCGCCGCATTAAGAAAGCCTCTCGCGAAGTCCGAAAGAAGGAAAGCGAGATGATGTCTGTTGCCGAAGAAGCTCTGCTATCCGCGCGTGTGGTGAAGGCCTTTGCCCGGGAGGATTACGAAGTTCGCAAGTTTGAAGCGGAGAGCCTAGAAAATGTCGAGACTGCGCTGCGGGCGCGCAAGCTAAAAGCAAGGCTGGCACCCCTTGTCGAAATAATTATTGCGGTTGGCACATCCCTGGTTCTGGGTTACGGGGCGCGTTTGGTCCTGTCAAGCACCATCAGTCCGGGCGTCCTGATTGTCTTTTTGCTCTATCTTAGCCGGATGTACAAACCCATGCGCGACCTCTCGAAGATGACAGACTCAGTCTCCAAAGCCGTTGTGGGCTACGAACGAATTCAGGAGATCCTCGAGGTCGAAAGCCTCGTGCGCGATCTGCCGCGTGCTAGGCGCGCGCCCCGTTTCAAGGGCCAGATTGCACTCGAGCATGTCAACTTCAGTTATGACAATGAGAGTCCGACTCTGAAAGATATCAGCTTCCGAATCGAACCCGGCCAGGTGGCTGCTCTGGTCGGACCATCAGGAACGGGTAAGACAACGATCGTCAGCCTGATTTCGCGCTTTTACGACCCGCTTTCTGGCCAGGTGAAGATCGATGGGAATGACGTCCGGCAATACACACTGAAATCGTTGCGAGACCAGATAAGCTTTGTCCTTCAGGAAACTCTGCTGTTCCGGGCGACGATCTGGGAAAACATCGCGTACGGAAAACCGGACGCTCATCCCAAGGAAATTGTCCGAGCCGCACAGCTCGCGAACGTCGAAGAGTTCGTCGACAAGATGCCCGAGGGCTACGCCACCATGGTCGGTGAGCGTGGATTATCGCTCTCAGGCGGCCAGCGTCAGCGCATTGCCATTGCACGAGCCATCGTGCGAAACACTCCCATTTTGATTCTGGATGAGCCCACCTTCGGCCTGGATGCATCCGCCCAGCAAATCGTAATGGAAGCATTGAACCGGTTGATGAAGGGAAAGACCTGCATCGTAGTCGCTCACCATCTGGGCACAATCCGCAACGCGGACGTGATTATGGTGATTAAGGATTCGGAACTGGTCGAGCAGGGCACTCACACAAAACTGCTGGCGAAAGGTGGCGAGTACGCTAGTCTGTACCGAATTGAAACGTCCGCGGACAGTGGGACAGTCGAGCAGGCAGCGCAGCGCAAGATTAGACGAACGTCATCGGACTCCCCAAGATAGTCAACCTACCTTCCAACACGACAGCTCGAGACACGGCGGGGCGCCGAAGATCTCGCTGAGTTCGATTCCCATTGCCCGGTGCAAACCTTCTCAAATCAGTTGTCGAATTGATGGCGCAGGACGTTCTGCGCCCGGCAGCGTTGTCGAAGCGCAACGCCACGCAAGGGCAGCTACGCTCGTAGTTGCCTCTGCAATTCTCACCAAGCAATCCCAGTCGTTTCAGTTTTGCGATCGACGCATCGACTTCTATCTCAGTCACGCCCACTCCGAGCCTTGTCCGCATCCTTTGCGAGATCGCTCAGGAGAGCGAAGATTTCCTCAGACTTGCCGATGAACAATCCCATATGAATCAAGAATTAACGGGAAATCTGCGAGGGCACAAGGCTGCCCGCGGATGACCGGACTCATGCGCCAGGCAACGACCAAGCGGCCCAGGCCCGGTGCAGGTAGGCCGGGATAGCTCCTTGCCTGCCTACGGGTTCCTCATCCGCCGGACCGCTTGGCCAACGTGACCTTTTCAGTTGGCCTGTCCCCCCAAAAGCACCTAACTTGGCGTTTTCCGGATTGCTCACGGAGGAAGCAGGCTCCTTCTGCGCTGACTACTTTAGATGGCTGCTATCGATCACCACCAGAGAAACCATCGGTAACTTTGTGCCATTCAATCAAAGCGCCCGCCCAGGCTGCAAAATAGTCTAGATCGGAGAGTTCCTTGACCGTTGGCCTGCCGGGCATCGAGCAGTGGGTCGAAAATACACCGAGTAGTTGTCCTCTAGTGCCGATGAGCGGCGTTGATTGGACCGAGCGCACGCCGGAGTCCAACAGTACTTCAAGGCTACGCCCGCGAGTGAAAATGGTGCTCTCCGTTACATCCTCCACAATCACTCGATTGCGCGATTGCAGCGCTGCTCCACAAGCGGCCTGCCCGTTTTCGACGGCACCAAAGTAATCGAGAAAAGGGATCCCGAAGCCCTTATGAGTCTGAATCACCAGCCGACCGGACTCGTCGTCAAAGAGTTGGATGTTTCCCATCTGGGCTCGCACACGTGCAATCGCGGCGCTCAAGATTTTGGAAAGCATAGAGTCACGATATCTTTGACGGAACCCTGGGTCTCGAGCTAATTCCTCGACTTGGTCGTAGGCGGCCTGTCGGGCAAGTTTGACCTCGGACAAAGCGTGGCAGGCTTTGGATGGAATACCAGAGACTTCTGACGGCGGATGGAAGACCCGCTCCATCATCCTTTCCATCACTTCGGTATAGCTCAGGTCCTTATGTCCGACCTCGCGCATAGTGAAGACATCCATCTCGTCCTGTCAGGCTGGGTGGATCTACATGCCGGGTAAAGCCTTCAGTCGTTGCTTGGCGCCACTGCTGCGCTCACTCGCGAGCATTGGGTGTGTTTCGTCCTTCGCTAACTCAGGGAGCGTGATTCTTTTCACGTCCATTTGGTTCGAGGCGACGACGGTCTGGGTGTTGATGTCATAAGCGAAATAAGGTCCTGGATTTTTCCGAGATCGATATTTCATTCGGCAAAGACTTCGAATCCCTGCGCGCGAAAACACCGGAGAAGGTTATCCGGACGACGAACAACACTAGTTGAGCGAGGGAAGGGGTTCAAGTTGAGATTTGTCTCCCTTCGGCGAGTATTGATACCATTTAGTATCGACCCATGCGAACCTCTTTGTTGATCAACTGCTCGGAAAGAGAAGCGCTCGAAGTCCGCAAAAGAGCAGGACTACAGAGGCGCACCGTGAGCGGCTATGTGGTGAATATCGTCCTGCGCTCGGTTGAATTTTCCGAGGCAATCGTTTCCGCATTAAGGACTCTCCCTCTCTTTCGGCTGCGGCAAGGACGTGCCCGAGCCCTCGCGCCGAGGACTACGCTGCATATTTACTGCAGCACCGATGAAGCGAAACGAATCCGCGGCGCTGCACGGCGTGCGGAGACGACCATCAGCAGTTTTGTACTGCACTGTCTAAGCCGCTCCTGGGAAGCCGAAGATTCATTAGTGAAACTGCAACGAAGAAAGCCAGGCGAGGGAATTCGCTAAAAACGCCGCAGAGTAATGTCCAAGCTGCCCGCTTGCAGTTGCCCGCTTGTGCCGATTTCTATACGAGCGGGCAATGATTATCAGGTATTCCACCGATGGATTGGCCCCAGGGCAAACGTAGATGATAGGTGACGTGAGATCCAATTCTCAGAAATCGCGGAAACTCAGGACCATTGTGGAACGCAACTTGGACCGCACATTTCAACAGGTGGAAGTCGGGCAGGTGGAGTTTGTCTTGACTGAGTTGGACATGTCGATCACGTTTTGCAAGATCGCCCTTTCGACCGACAATCCGGTCAGGAGAGCGCGAAATATCGAGAGTGCCAGGAAAGGGTATGCAGTGGCCCTGCGCTTTTCGCAAACACCGGACCACGACCTGAAGGGCGAGCCAATGTTTCAGCAGAAAGTTGGGACTTTAAGAGATTTGCTGTTCCAACTCGGGCAAAAAGTCTAAATGTTTGAAACAACGCGCTCGTCAATTTGCAACGGCGCTCTAGGGCATGGCCGAAGAAATTGTTGGCTGCGGAAAAAAGGATTTGCCTTCCAGCACCGCCCTTATGCCGCTCACTAGATCTTGGCCGGCCCGTGCTTTCTGAATGTAACCATCGCAGCCGGCAGCCCGGATGACCTGCTCGAGGCCTGGATATTGGTGGGTGGTAAAGACAAGCAGTTTCGTGTGCACGCCAGCGGCGCGAATGTGTTGCGCGGCGGTGAGGCCGCCTACGCCCGGCATCGTGAGATCGAGCAAGACAAGGTCGGGGTGTAGTGCCATGGTCTTGGAGACGGCCTCGCCGCCATCACTAGCTTCGCCGCAAACCTCCCAACCGGGCTGATGATTCAGCAACGTACGGATCCCCTGACGCACCACCTCGTGATCGTCGACAACTAAAATCCGTTTGCGGGGAGGCGCGGATTGGTCGGCAATTCGCGGGGAGTGTTCGCTGTCGAGGCGCTGCACGGATTCGACCGGTTCGTGCCGAAGCTCAGTTCGGCCCCGAGGAAGGCGGGCAACTAGGCGAGTCCCGGATTTTCGGGGCTGCAGCTCAAGGGTACCCCCGAGTTGTCCGAGCCGTTCGCGCATGCCGGGAATGCCGACCCCAAACTCTGCGCCTGTCTCGACCGATTGAGTACGAGCGAGCTTGTCCGGTTGCATTCCCACACCCTCATCGCAAATGGAAAGCTCGACCTCGAATGGGTCAATGGACAGGGAGATTTCGGCCCTGGCGCTCTTAGAGTGACGCAAAACATTGGTCAGTCCTTCCTGAAGGACACGAAACAGAGCAATCTCATCTTCGACGGGAAGGCGCGCAGGGTTTTGCGGAACTTTCAGTTCGACCTCGATACCAGAGCGCTTACGAAACCCATCGACGTACCATTCCAGGGCCGAGCCCAAACCGCGTTCGTCAAGCAAGGGAGGATGAAGTACGTAAGACAGCGTTCTGATCTCGTCCTGAACCTTGCGCAAGAGGTTCATGGAATCCGACAGATCCTTCGCGAGACCTGTGGGGGAAGATTGGCAGCGGTTCAAAAGCGAGCCGAGAGCCATGCTGATCGCAGCCATTTCCTGTCCGGTGACATCATGAAGGTCGCGGGCAATGCGGCGGCGCTCCAGATCCTGGACCTGCAGAATGCGAGCCGCCAGCGAGCGCAAGGAATTCTCTCGTTGGCGTATCGCAGCGTTGGCATTGACCACGTCGGTGATTTCGATAGCCGTGGCATGAATCTCGGCCCCGGGGAAGACGCTGCTCACCAGGGGCCCCAGATTCAGGCGAAGAAAGCGGGTGCCCGCTTCGGAGTCGATTCGCAGCTCACCCTCGGCCGGGCCGCTGGTGGCGCTTCGCAAGGCAGCGTTGAGCGAGGGCCAGGATCCGGCCGAAACAAACGTACTCAGATGGAGACCCGCAGTGTCGCGGTGCGCCGGGGAGCCTAGCAGGTCGGCAAAACCACGGTTACAAAAGAGGATTCGGCCGTAGGAAGAAAGGTAAGCGACTCCAACCTTCAGCCCATCAAGGAGAGTGCCTAGGCCCCGTTCGTTGATCGTTGTGTTGACCCTTGCAGAACGGCGTTTGTGAACACGACGACGACTCATGGCTGCCTAAAGGCCGGAAAATAAAGTATAGACCTAACAACCATCGCAGACCACCGGATTCTCAGACTGTCCAAAGCTGCTTTGCGGAGGTTCAGGGGAGACCCTCAGCGCGAGAATGAGCGATGCTGCGGGGGGAGAGCTCCACGAGCGTGATGACCGCACCATCGGTTTTACCTTCGGCGGTGCGATAGGGAAGGATGCGCAGCAAGTACGGGCGGCCGCCACCGCTGATGGTCTCGGTTTCGACTGACTGACCATTTCCAATGACCTTGAGGATCATTTCGTGGAGATTCGGAATTTGAACCAAAGGATTGATGTTGATGAAGGGGCGGCCCACGTCGGCGGGAATCAAGCCGAGAGTCTTCTGTGCTTCTGGCGTGAAGCGGCGAATGGTGACGTCGGGAGCGACCATAATCACAGCAATATTGATACTGGCCAATAGATTAGTGAGGTCGTTGTTGACGGTGGAAATGTCGGAATTCCGATTGCGCAATTCATCGTTGACCGTACTGAGTTCTTCGTTGGCGGACTGCAACTCCTCTTTTGCGGTTTCTAGCTCTTCGTTGGTACTTTGCAATTCCTCGTTACTAGAAAGGATCTCTTCGTTGGCGGACTGAAGTTCTTCATTTGTAGCTTCCTGTGTCTCGATGACGGACTGCAGATATTCCTTGGTGGCCGCCAACTCTTGCTCTAGTTTTGCAAAACGGCTGTCGTTCGCCTCTGCCTGTTTGCGGTCAGAGCGATTGATCTTGAGTTTTGTAGGGGACTTTGATTCCTTTTCTTCGTGAAAAACAATCATAAAGTACAACTCTTTCATCGGGCCGAGGCGGATCGGTGAGACTTCAAGACTAACGAGGTAATCAACGTGCGGTCTCGAGTCGGCATTTCCATTGCCATTGCCGTTCTTTATGGCGATGCCGTTCTTCCGCACGTTGGTGTCATCCTTCTTCGCCCGGGCTAAAGCATTGCGGAGCTCCATCAGCAAGCCTTCGCGCGCCATCTTCAGAATACTGAGGCTAGCGCGACCGGGAGCCAGCTTGAGGTAGCGGCTGACGTTTCCCCGAGTGTGGATAATCTCGAATTCCTCGTTTACGAAGACGGTGGCGGGTGCATACTGGGTCACGAGTCGGCGATCGAATTCCTTTTGTGCCTCCAGATAGTTGGAGGTGGATTCGGGAGGCCGCATAGGCGTGCGTACCGTGCCGTATTCGACGCGGTCTGCCTGACGATTCAGGGAGAAGGTAACTACCTGCCGCACCGCGGAAGTCTTTTTTGAGAAAATCTTGTGAGCCCGGTCTTCAGTGTTAAACAAGCTCGGCGCGGTGCCTAGGCCCTCCGAGGCGCCAAGGACGAGAAAACCATATGAGCGAATCGCATAGTGGAACAGAGAAATCGCTTTATTTTGCAGCACCGGCTCCAAATAGATGAGCAAATTGCGACAGCAGATCAAGTCCATCTGAGAAAAAGGCGGGTCATTAAGCAAATTGTGTTGGGCGAAGATGCACATGTCGCGAATGCTTTTGCTGATCCGAAAACCGCCTTCGACCTTGGTAAAAAAACGCCGGAGGCGATCTGCGGAAACGTCACCCTGAATGTTTTCTGGGTAAGTGCCAGCACGCGCCTTAGAGACGGACGCTTCACTGACATCGGTTCCAAAGAATTGAATGGGAACTTGCGGTGCTTTCTCACCGAGGTATTCGAGGATAGCGATGGCAACGGAATAGGTTTCTTCGCCGGAAGCACAGGCTGGAGTCCAGACTCGCAGAACTTTGTCCGGCGTGCGATGCTTCATGATGGAGGGAAAAACTAAACTTTTAAGCGCGTCGAAGGTACTCGGATTGCGGAAAAAGCTGGTGACGTTTATCAACATGTCCTGATACAACGCCTTGATTTCGGCGGTGTTGGATTGGACGTATCGGACATAGTCTTCCATTCGATCAAGTTTGTGCACCAGCATCCGGCGCTGAATGCGCCGGCGAATAGTGGTCTGGCGGTAGTGAGTGAAATCGACGCCAGTGCTGCGACGAAGGAGTTGAAAAATCGTGGCCAGCGCGGGTGTGTCGGTTGGAGAAAGGGTCGTTTCGACGGTGGCGGCAGAATGGGAGTACGGAAGCTTGGCAATGCGGGCGAGTTCGCGAGCAATCTGCTTAGGCGGCAGAATGTAGTCCACGCAACCCGCGGCGGTGGCGCTACGAGGCATGCTGTTGTATTTGGCGGTCTCGTCATCCTGAGCAAAGGTGACACCGCCTTGCGCCTGAATTTCCGCCATACCCAGTGTGCCGTCGGTGCCTGACCCGGACAGCACTACGCCAATGCTGCGGTTACCGTTGGCTTCGGCTAACGAGCGCATGAAATGATCGATGGGCATCGGTATGCCGCGCGTTTCCTCACGGGCGTGTAGTTGCAGAACATGATCACTAATGGACATCGTGGCGTTGGGTGGTATCACGTAGACGCTGTTCGGCTCAATGCGCATGCCATGGCGGACTTCGGCAACGGCCATGGTTGTTTGTTTGGCGAGCAACTCGGTAAGCATGCTCTGATGTTTAGGATCGAGATGCTGGACGAGGACGAAGCCCATCCCGGTATCAGCGGGCAAGTTCTTAACAAGTTCGGTAGCCGCTTCGATCCCGCCAGCAGAAGCCCCTATCGCAACGACAACGAAGTCGCCGTGGTCCGCGGATCGTGTCACGTTAAGATTCTCTTTTGTATTTCGAGAAGCCTGTGCCTTTTTGGATCGCATTTTCCACCGGTTCGAAAATGGCGCTTGAATGGAAAAGTGCCGCTTTACCGTGAACACGGCCGCTACGCTTTGGCAGTCAAACGATCCATTACCAGGGCTGGACAAGTGCCGCCACTGCTAGTCCGATTCTATTCCTTTGGATTGGCGGCGACAACCCGGTGCACGCGGCAGATTGCAAGCGGAAGAGTTGGGAAGCCATCGTTGTAGACAATCGCGCATCGCCGACATCGGAAGGCCAATTTTCCACTATCTGCCGTAGCAATTTCACGTACAGACGAATGCCGCCTGAAAGGCGGTTTAACGTGCGCCGAAAGCGCGGTGTCGAACACGGCTGACGAGAGGGACCCCAGACCGCCGCTCTCAATGTGCAACAATGACGGCAGGACGAACGATCTACATCAGTGAGGACTGCGACCGCGCAGCAGAGTTGTAACGTCGTCGATTTTTTCGTCCAGCAGATTTAATTTGCGGGCCAGACCTTGGATTTCCGAGGCGGCGCGACGATTGACGGCATAGTCCAGTTCGCCGCGCAGGCGGTCCTTCGTGTCCTGGCGGTTCTGACTCATCATGATGACCGGAGCCTGAAGAGCGGCAAGCATCGAAAGAAACAAATTCAACAGAATAAAGGGATATGGGTCCCAGGCGCTTTCGCGTAGCACGATGTTAATCGCTGTGTAGCTAACCATCGCGCCGAGGAAGATCGTGATAAACGTCCAGGAACCACCGAAACCCGCTACCTTATCCGCGATTCGCTCGCCGAAGGTGGCTTCCTGCTCGATAAACTCGTTAGGGTTGCGACTGGCGCGGACGCGAACTAGTTCCTCGGCAGCGTGAAATTGTCTCCCCAGCGTGGTGAGCAGATCCATTCCTGCATGCGGCTTGCGCTGCAATAGGGTCAAGATGTCGTCGCGCGAAATTTCCAGACACGTGGTCTGTTCCAGCGCAATCGCCGAGGTGTGGTGCGAAGTTTGCTCCAGCATCGAGGCGAATCCAAAAAATTCCCCGGCTGTTGGCTCATCAACGACCACTTCTTGCTGGTCTTCGTCCACGGTCGTGACGCGGACTTTTCCGGATACCACCACGTATGCCTGCCGGCCGGGGTCTCCCTTCTTGTAGATGCGTTCCCGTGCAGCGAACTCCTTGTGCTCCACCTGTGCGGCAAGAACTGCGGCCTCGTCGTCGTCCAGCAGGGAAAAGAGTGGGATATCTTTCAAGAGTTTGGGGTCACAGGTCATAAAGCAGCTCCTCAGGAGAATCGCTCCTGTGTACACCAAATCCCGAAGTGATGGAAGTCAGCAAAGGAAAACCCCGACTGGGCTAGCGTGTGCCCCGGTGGTAATCGACATCGACACTCGGACCTTTCGGCGGCATAACCACAAAATGGCATGCCCGTTAGAAGATCCGTCGAGATAAAGCCTCCGGGACTCCGGAATCGGATACCAGCGGAACGCAAGCGAAATCGCCGGTAATGACGCGAGGTGTGCGGTCCTTGTCGAGCACCATTACTGCGCCGCACCTATTACATTCCGAAGGTGGTTCAAAGGGTCTTCCGACACAGAAACCGTCTGCGCGTGACCTTTGAGGGCCTTTTGAACTACAGTGTTGCCGAGCTGGCATATGACGGTTCCAGAGGAACGATCTTGACACCTCACTTTTCGCTAAGAAATTTTGCGCCTGGTCTGCTTGCGGGGGCTTTCGCTTTCAGCGTGGCAGTTCCGTCGATGGCGCAAGCCCCGTCGCTTCCACCTCCTCCGCCACTGCTTCTCGGAACGGCATGGTATCCGGAACAGTGGCCTGAATCGCGCTGGGATGCCGACCTGGCGCTGATGCAGCAAGCCGGCATTCACATGGTGCGCGTCGGAGAATTTGCCTGGAGCCGCATGGAGCCGGAGGAGAGAAAGTATGACCTTGACTGGCTGGAGCGCGCCATCGCCGCGGCGGCGCGTCACAACATTTACTCCGTGGTTGGCACGCCCACGGCTGCGCCGCCCGCATGGCTCACGCAAAAATATCCTGAAACACTGCGCACGAATGAAGACGGACGCCGTGACCAGCACGGTAACCGCGAGCAGTTCAATTTTGCGAATCCCAAGTACCGCGAATTTGCCCGCGAGATCGCCGAGCAACTCGCCAAGCGCTTTGGCCACAATCCCAACGTTCTCGGCTGGCAGATTGACAACGAGTACGAACAAGCCTCGTACGATGCAGAGACCAAAGCACAGTTTCAGCAATGGCTCAAGGCGCGCTATGGCACACTCGACAATCTCAATACTCGCTGGACCACTTCCTATTGGAGCGAAAGCTATACGTCCTGGGACCAGATTCCGGTGCAAGTCGGCTACGGAAACCCCGGACTGCTGCTCAGCTGGATGCGCTTTGTCAGTGATACCTGGCGTAGTTATCAGCAAAATCAGCTCGCGGTCCTTCGCGGCAATTCCGATCCAGGAAAATTCATCACCACCAACACCATGGGCTGGTTCGACGGCTACGACCACTATGTCGTTGAGCAGGATCTCGATATGGCCGCCTGGGACGACTACGTGGGCGAAGGCCACCTGAATGCGGTGAAGAACGGTTTCGCCCACGACCTGACGCGAGGCTTCAAGCAAAGAAATTTCTGGGTCATCGAGACGCAACCCGGTTCTGTTAACTGGGCAAACGTTAACAACGCTCTCGACAAGGGCGAAGTGCGCGCGATGGCGTGGCACGACGTTGGTCACGGAGCGGACGCTGTCAGCTACTGGCAGTGGCGCAG
>Ga0126371_10000998_pt1 | contig 23532 bp, 22 predicted proteins | sample PanSoiMetaPlot_4_FD_110145 | JGI IMG/M metagenome (GOLD analysis project Ga0126371, IMG submission 110145) | Tropical forest soil microbial communities from Panama - MetaG Plot_4 | ecosystem: Environmental > Terrestrial > Soil > Tropical forest > Bulk soil | place: Panama | collected 2016-02-17 | reverse complement strand
CGGCGGCAGGACCGTGTCGGCGCCGGCGGACGGCGTGATGGTGCCGGCGCGCCAGCGCGGCATCGGCATGGTGTTCCAGTCCTACGCGGTGTGGCCGCACATGACGGTGGCGCAGAACGTGCGATATCCGCTCAAGGCGCGTGGCGTGCGGCGCGCCGACGCCGACCGCCAGGTCGCCGAGGCGCTCGACCTCGTCGGCCTGCACGAATATGCCGACCGCCCGGTCGTCTCGCTGTCGGGCGGGCAGATGCAGCGCGTCGCGCTCGCGCGCAGCCTGGTCTACCGCCCGCATCTCCTGCTGCTCGACGAGCCGCTGTCGAACCTCGACGCCAAGCTGCGCGTGCGCCTGCGCGACGACCTGCGCCGCATTCTCAAAGCCACCGGCATGACGGCCCTCTACGTCACGCACGACCAGTCGGAGGCGGTGGTGCTCGGTGACAGGGTCGGCGTCATGCGCGACGGCAAGCTCCTGCAGATTGCGCCGCCGAACGAGATCTACAACCGGCCGGCCGATCTCTTCGTCGCCAACTTCACCGGCGCCTCGAACGAGCTTCCCGGCCGCCTGATCGCGCGCAATGGCGAGTTCGGCACGGTGGATCTCGGCGGGGGCAATCGTGCCGAGGCGGCGCTGCTGCATCAGCTCGCGCCGGGCGATGCGGTGCGCATCGCGCTGCGGCCGGAGAACATCGCGCTCGGCGCCCGCAACGGCGCCAACAGCTTCGAGGCGCGCGTGGTCGAGCGCCGCTACCAGGGCACGCAGACCGCCTACGACATCGACCTGTTCGGCCGCCGCCTCGAGGTGCTCGAGCTCGGCACCGCGGCGCGCCACGAGGTCGGCGCCACCGCGCCGGTGACGCTGCCGCGCGAGGCGCTGTGGGCCTATCGCGACACGGGCGGAGTGGCGGAGGAGTAGCCACCTTCCCCGTCATGCCCGCGCTTGTCGCGGGCATCCACGTCTTTCTTCTTGGCGAACAGGCAAGACGTGGATGGCCGGGACATAGGCGAGCGAAGCGACGCCGTCCTTCGGACGGCTATGCCCGGCAATGACGAGGGACGCCCGCGACGGAACGCCGCCGCGCCGTAGCGCGTTTTGCTTTATGATTGTTCCATGCCTTCCGACGCGCCGAGCTTTACCGACTACCCGCTGCGGAGCGTGCGCCTCGACACGCTCATCCGCCTGCGCTGGCTCGCGGTGTTCGGGCAGGCGGCGGCGGTTCTGATCGTCAACGACGGCCTCGATTTCGACCTGCCGCTGGGGGCGTGCCTCGCGGTGATCGGCCTCTATGCGTGGCTCAACATCGCGCTGCGCCTGCGCTTCCGCGGCAACCACCGGCTCGAGCCCGACCGCTGCGCCTGGCTGCTCGCGGTCGACATCGCCGAGCTCGCGATTCTGCTCTTCCTCACCGGAGGGTTGCAGAACCCGTTCGCGATCCTGTTCGTCGGCCCGGTGCTGATCTCGGCGACGGCGCTGCCGGCGCGCATGACGCTGTTGCTCGCCTCCTTCGCCATCCTGTGCGCGACGCTGCTGATGTTCTGGCACAACCCGCTGCCGTGGTCGCCGAGCGAGGAGGCGCAGGAGCTGCCGCAGCCCTACATGGTGGGCATCTGGCTCGCCCTCGTCCTGTGCATCGCCTACATCAGCGTCTACGCCTGGCAGGTGCTCGAGGAGTCGCGCCAGCTCGCCGAGGCGCTCGCCGCGACCGAGATCGTGCTCTCGCGCGAGCAGCACCTGATCCAGCTCGACGGGCTGGCGGCGGCCGCCGCGCACGAGCTCGGCACGCCGCTCTCGACCATCGCGCTGGTCTCGCGCGAGCTGCAGAAGGCGCTCGGCCCCGACTCGCCGCATGCCGACGACGTCAAGCTCCTGCGCGAGCAGGCCCAGCGCTGCGGCGACATTCTCGGGCGGCTCAGCCAGCTGCCGAGCGGCGGCGAGCCGTTCGAGCGCATGCGGCTCTCCGCCCTGCTCGAGGAGGTGGTGGCGCCGCATCGCAATTTCGGCGTCGCCATCACGGTCGCGATGCCGCGGGGCGCCGGCGACGAGCCGGAAGTCGCGCGCAACCCGGCGATCATGTACGGGCTCGGGAACCTGGTCGAGAACGCCATCGATTTCGCGCGCGAGCGGGTCGAGATCGCGGCCGACTGGAACGGCGACAAGGTCACGGTCACGATCAACGACGACGGCCCCGGGTTCCCGCCCGAGATCATGGACCGCATGGGCGAGCCCTTCGTCACCGGCCGCCGGCAGCGCCAGCGCGCCGCCAACGAGAATCCGGGGCTCGGCCTGGGTTTCTTCATCGCCAAGACGCTGCTGGAACGCTCGGGCGCACGGCTCGCGCTGGAGAACCGCCAGTTCCCGCAGCGCGGCGCCATCGTCAATGTGCGCTGGGGTCGCGCCGACTTCGAGCGGCCGCTGGTGGGCGCTGCAGCATAGGTTCACCACGCCGGCACAAAGGTCGCAAAGGTAACCATGCGCTACTGGTGTTCACCACGCTTTGCGGCCATATGACGTATGGGCAGCGACGTGATTGGCCGGAGATATTCGATATGGCTATGATGAACCATGGCTCGCCCACAAAGGCTACCGCGATGACAGAACTCGGACTCTCGCCCCAGGCCGACCGCTCGCTCCTGATCGTCGAGGACGACAAATCCTTCCTCCAGCGGCTCGCGCGCGCCATGGAGGGCCGTGGTTTCGCGGTCACCACCGCCGAGACGGTGGCGGAGGGGCTCACCCAGGTGGACAAGGTCTCGCCCGCCTTCGCGGTGGTCGACATGCGGCTCGGCGACGGCAACGGGCTCGACGTGATCTCGGCGCTGAAGAAGCGCCGCCCCGACGCGCGCGGCGTCGTGCTCACCGGCTACGGCAACATCGCGACTGCGGTGACGGCGGTGAAACAGGGTGCGTTCGACTATCTCTCCAAGCCCGCCGACGCCGACGAGGTGGTCGCCGCCCTGCTCGCGCTCGAAGGCCGCAAGCCCGACCCGCCGGAGAATCCGATGTCGGCCGACCGCGTGCGCTGGGAGCACATCCAGCGCATCTACGAGCTGTGCAGTCGCAACGTGTCGGAGACGGCGCGGCGGCTCAACATGCATCGCCGCACGCTGCAGCGGATTCTGGCGAAGCGCGCGCCGAAGTGACGCACAATCCATTCTGAAAAAGTCCGTCATCCTGAGGCGGCGCGCGTCGCGCGCCCTCGAAGGATGATCGGCCGCTGTGGTTGAGCAAGCGAGCAAGCGGCATCGCACAGGCCCTTCGAGGCTCGGCGCTTCGCGCCGAGCACCTCAGGGTGACGGCGCGAATTCAACAGATCAAACCGCTTCCCCTACGGCCCCCCGGTGGATCGCTCAGCGCCTTCAATCGCTGCGCCGGCGCGCCCCCAAGCGGCGGTGGATCGGACGCCACAAGATGGCCGCGACGATTGCGACGAAGCACGCGATATAGAGAAGCTCGGTCGAGCCGTCCCCGCCGTCCGGCGAGATGCCGAATATCCGCTCGATGAAATCCATGGCCTGTCCTTCCCGTGGTCCAAATCCTGCCGAACGGCCTCAAGGGACCGACATCACCCATACGCCGCGGTTGCGCGTGGCGCAGACGAGCATCCGGTCCTGCTTGTGAAAGAGCAGATCGGCCGCCATGGCGTTCGGAAGCCCGTTGGAAAAGCTCGCCCATGACGATCCGAGGTTCAGCGTCTGGTAGACGCCGACGTCGGCCGCGACCCACACCCGCTTGAAGTTCGCCGGGTCCACCACGACCGCATTCATCGGGATGTTCGGCAGCCCGGCGGTGGCGTTCACCCAGCTTGCGCCTGCGTTGTCCGATCGAAAAACCACCCCACCGCCGAGCTGCGACAGCGTCACCCAGAACCGCTGCGGGTTGCTCGGATCGACCGCGATGCAGCTGATGTAGCGAGACGCCGGCGAGGCGAGCTGCGTCTTGGTCCAGGTGGTCCCGTTCCAGCTCAATCGCTGGATGCGTCCCGTGGTGGTCCCGAGCAGAATGGTGTTGACGTCGATATCGCGCATGGCCGACGGAAGCTCACCGGTGGACAGGCCGAGCGCGACGGTCGTCCACGGCGGGCCGCCGGTGCGGGTGACGACGAGCGAGTCCGCCCCGATCGCCACGGTCGAGCCGAAGACCTCGACCGGAGGGTAGAACAGCGACGTCAGGCTCGGAGGCGCGAGCCCGGTCCAGGTGTCGCCCTTGTTGTCGGAACGCTCGAGCGTGACGTTGAAGAACGAGTGATAGACCGTGTTGGGACTGAGCTGATTGACGCCGCAGTCGCCGCCGTCGCCGTCGGCGATGTGATCCCAAACGGTCGAGCCGGTGAAGCGGATCGTGCCGTTGTCCTGGGTGCCGGCCATCAGCCACTTCCAGGTGTTCGGATCGCCGGCGAGGTATTCGACCTCGGTGATGCCGAGACCCTTGTTGAGCGGCGTCCAGGTCGCGCCGCTGGTGGCCGAGCGGAAAATCCCGCCATCGCTCCCCGCATAGATGATCCGCGAATTGCCGGGCGAGAAGGCGAGGCAATGCTGGTCGGGATGGATGCTGTTGTTGCCCTGCTTGGTGATGTCGGTCCATTTCCACGTCGTACCGGACAGGTTGCCGCGGTATCCGTCGATGGCGCCGAGATAGACCACGGTCTTGTCGTCGGGCGGGGCCGCGACATACCAGTCGTACCAGGCCTGGCTGACATCGAGCGCCGCCGGAATGCTGGTGATCTTGGTCCACGTCGTCGCCGAGCGGCGCCACAGATGCGCGGCGCCCGCCGCCGCGCCGAACACGTAGGCGACGTCGGGCGCGGCCGCGACGCGATCGACGGCCAGTCGCGTCCAGCCCGTGGCCGGCGACGGAAGCGTTACCGGCGCGAAGGTATTGCCCGCGTTGGTCGAGACGAACAGCCCATCCGCAAAGGTCGCCAGCAGCTCGACGGAGCCGCCGCCCGGATGCACGCTCACTCCCCAGCAGCGCACCGGCCGCTTCAGGCTCCACGACGTGCCGCCGTTGGTGGATGTGAAGAAGCCGTTCGTCGTCGCCGCGTAGAGCACGGACGGCGTCTTCGGGTCGACCACGAGGCCGAAAAAGCCGACCCCGACGAAAGGTGCGGCGGCCAGCACCGCCCATGTGGTGCCGCCATCGGTGGACCGGTAAACGCCGGCACCCAGATTGAAATAGAAATTGCCTTCCCCGCTGCCCGCATAGACACGCTTCGGCGCCGTCGGATCGAAGGTGATCGCGCCGATCGCGAGCGACGGCATCTGGTCGGTGCGCGGCATCCAGGTCGCGCCGGTATCGACGCTCTCCCAGATTCCGCCCCCGGCAGCGCCGAGCAGCAGGTGCTTCGGATTGCCCGGATCGACCGCGATGCTGGCGACGCGGCCGATCACATCGATGCGATTGGTCCCGTAGGTCTGGCCCTTGGGAATGAGCGAGGGCCCGATCGACTGCCACACGGAAGCCGCCGGTGTCGGGGCGGCTGCCGACGCCGCCATGCCGGTGCGCCGCGCGCGGCGGGGTGGATGGCGACGCGCAAGCTTTGCGGCCGCCTTGGCGAGGGCGGCGGCGAGCGATTTCGCCGGCGCACGCTTGCGCGCGCCCCCCGCCTTGCCCGACGCACGCGCGCCCGCCTTCATGCGCAACGCGCGCTTGGTGAGGCCGAACTTCGGTCGTGCCGCTTTCGGCACCGGCACCGCCGCCACGACGTCGTCGTTGAGAGTCGGGTCGCGCCTGCCGAGATAGGCAAATAATCGCTGCAGCGCCTTGCCGCCAACGGGCGATCTGGGCTTTCTCCCCCGACCGCGCCGTTCAAACTTTGCGTCGATCTTGCTTCTCACCGGTTCGCCCTCCCGGATTCAGAGACGCTTTCTCTTTACGTACCCTTCCTCGGCTTTTTCTTCTTGCTCGGCTTGCTCGGCTTGCTCGGCTGGTCGGGCGTGGTCTCCGCACGACCGCGCGCCAGCTCGAACATGCGCAGACGCTCCGCAGCACGCCCGCCGGGCGGCTCCGGTGTCTTGTCGCCAGGGCGTCTCACCATGTCGATTCTCCCAACGACGGCTTAAGGTTACACTACCTTTGATCTATATAAAAGTACCATGCAACCTAATTTCTGCGACCCTTTGACATCGTATGGACAGCCGAGCAAAGCGGCGGGCCGCGTGCCGTGCATTGATCGATGTCAAATCTTCTCGCCGTACGGCCCCGTCGGATCGCTCAGCGCCTGCAACCGCCGCGCCGCCGCGTGCGCGAAAGCGAGCATCATGCTGCGGCGGGTGGCGGCGTGCAACCGGTGCTCGGGGGCGTCGCGTAGCAGCTCGGCGCCGTAGGCGTCGGCGACGATCAGGCCGGCGTCGTCCGGAAAAATCTCCATTGGCACGTGGGCGGCGGTCGCGAAGAACAGACGATCGCAGTGAAGGCGATAGTCGGGCCATTTCTGGTCGACACGGAAATCCTCGATCGAGGATTTGATCTCGACGATCCATATCTCGCCGTCGTGGCGCAGCGCGACGAGGTCGGCGCGCCGCCCAGAGGCGAGCGGCAGCTCGCTGACGCAGCAAAGGCCGTGCGCGACGAGCAGGCGCTGGGTGCCGCGCGCGACCGCGAGCGCGGTCGGCGACTGGCGGCCGTCGAGGGGAACGGCGATCGGCTGCTCGAGCAAGGTCATTGGGCTGCTCTACGCGATTCGCCGCCCGCGCGCTCCGGAAAGGCGCGCGCGATCGCCTCGCGCGTCGGCGCGACCACGCCGCGCTCGGTGATCAGCCCGGTGACGAGCCGCGCCGGCGTCACGTCGAAGGCGTAGTTGGCGACGCCCGAGCCCTGCGGCACCACGCGCACGGTCTCGATGCGGCCGTCGGCGGTCTCGCCCGAGATGGTCGCGACCTCGTCGCCAGCGCGCTCCTCGATCGGGATGTCGCGGCCCGCGCGAAGCGTGAAATCGATCGTCGGCGACGGCAGGCCGATATAGAACGGCACGCCATTGTCGTGGGCGGCGAGCGCCTTGAGATAGGTGCCGATCTTGTTGCACACGTCGCCATTGGCGGTGACGCGGTCGGCGCCGACGATCGCGATGTCGACCTTGCCGTGCTGCATCAGGTGGCCGCCGGTGTTGTCGGCAATGACATGATGCGGCACGCCGTGGTGGTTGAGCTCCCAGGCGGTGAGCGAGGCACCCTGGTTGCGCGGACGCGTCTCGTCGACCCAGACGTGGAGCGGCACGCCCGCGTCATGCGCCGTGTAGACCGGCGCGAGCGCGGTGCCGACGTCGACGGTGGCGAGCCAGCCGGCATTGCAGTGGGTGAGCACGTTGACGGGCGCGCCGTTCTTTTTCGCCGCGATGTCCGCGATCAGCTTGGCACCATGGCGCCCGAGCGCGCGGTTGATGGCGACGTCCTCCTCGGCGATCTCGGCAGCGCGCGCATAGGCCGTGGCGACGCGTTTTTCGCGCGGCTGATTGCGTACGGCGGCCATCATCTCGTCGAGCGCCCAGCGCAGGTTGACCGCCGTCGGCCGGGTAGCGAGCAGCGCCGCATAGGCGCGCTCGAGCGCCTCGTCGGAGGCGTTTTCGCGCAGCGCCAGGCAGACACCATAGGCCGCGGTCGCGCCGATCAGCGGCGCGCCGCGGATCACCATGGTCGCGATGGCGGACGCCGCGTCCGCAAGCGAGACGAGGCGCTTCGTCTCGAAACGATGCGGCAGCCGGGTCTGGTCGATCACGCCGACCGACCAGCCGTCGGGTTCGAGCCAGATGGTGCGCCAGGGCCTGCCGTCGATTTTCATGGGCTTCTGCGTTTCGGTTCCCCTCCCCCCGCGAGCGAAGCGAGTGGTGGGGAGGGGTTAGGGGTGGGGGGCACCGCTTGCTCATGCGTACGCGGCTTCCCCCTCCCCACCCTCCCCCGCAAGCGGGGGGAGGGAGTGAAAGGCCGCGTCGCGTGGCTCAGAAAAACGCCTGTATCCCGGTCTGCGCCCGCCCCAGGATCAGCGCGTGGATGTCGTGCGTGCCCTCGTAGGTGTTCACCGTCTCGAGGTTCGACAGCACGCGCATCACGTGGAATTCGTCCGAGATGCCGTTGCCGCCGTGCATGTCGCGTGCCGTGCGCGCGACATCGAGCGCCTTGCCGCAGTTGTTGCGCTTCATCAGCGACACCGAGGGCGGCGCCGCGGTGCCCTGCTCCATCATGCGGCCGAGCGCGAGCGCCCCGGACAGGCCCAGCGCGATCTCGGTCTGCATGTCGGCGAGCTTCTTCTGGATGAGCTGGTTGGCGGCGAGCGGCCGGCCGAACTGCTTGCGGTCGAGCACGTATTGTCGCGCGCGGTGCCAGCAGAACTCGGCCGCGCCCATGGCGCCCCAGGCGATGCCGTAGCGCGCATTGTTGAGGCAGCCGAACGGCCCGGCGAGTCCCTTGGCGTTGGGCAGCAGGCTCTCCTCGGGCACGAGCGCGTCGTCGAGCACGATCTCGCCTGTGGTCGAGGCGCGCAGCGACAACTTCCCCTCGATCTTCGGGGTGGAGAAGCCCTTCGTGCCGCGCTCGACAATGAAGCCGCGGATGGTGCCGTCGAGCTTGGCCCAGACCACGGCGACATCGGCGACCGGTGCGTTGGTGATCCACATCTTGGTGCCGTTGAGGCGATAGCCGCCCGCCGCCTTGTCGGCGCGCGTCGCCATCGAGCCCGGGTCGGAGCCGTAGTCGGGCTCGGTGAGGCCGAAACAGCCCACCATCTCTCCGGTGGCGAGCTTGGGCAGATACTTCTTGCGCTGCGCCTCGGTGCCGTAGGCGTAGATCGGCCACATCACGAGCGAGGACTGCACCGACATGGCGGAGCGGTAGCCGGAATCGACGCGCTCGATCTCGCGCGCGATCAGCCCGTAGGCGACGTAGCCGAGGCCGGCGCCGCCGTATTCCTCCGGGATGGTCGCGCCGAGCAGACCGAGCGCGCCCATCTCGTCGAGAATCTCGCGGTCGAAGCGCTCCTCCCGATAGGCGGTGAGGACGCGCGGCATCAGCTTGTCCTGCGCATAGCCGCGCGCGGTGTCGCGCACCATGCGCTCGTCCTCGGACAGCTGCGCCTCGAGGCCGAGCGGGTCCTCCCAGTCGAACTCGGCGGATGGCTTGGTGCGCGGGCGCTGATCGCTGCGCTTCTCGGCGGCTTGCGACATGACGAACTCCTGGGCGGCGCGAACCTGGCGCCTTTCGCTCCATTATAGAGCGCCCTGCCATCCCGGGACAGATGCGCTACCATTGCGTTCCGCGTGCAATGGAGACACGGCATGAAATTCGGCATCGGTCAGCCCGTGCGGCGCCACGAGGATTTGCGTCTCATCACCGGCGGCGGCCGCTATACGGACGATATCGTCCTGCCGCGCATGACGCGGGCCTTCATGCTGCGCTCGCCGATCGCGCACGCGCAGATCAAGCGCATCGATGCGACGGCGGCGCGGGCGATGCCCGGGGTGCTGCTCGTCGCCACCGGCGAGGACCTGCGCGCCGACGGCCTCGGCGACCTGCCCTGCGTGACGCCGCTCAACAACCGCGACGGGACGCCGCGGCACGACACGCCGCGCCCGGTGTTGGCTACGGCCAAGGTGCGGCATGTCGGCGAGCCGGTGGCCCTCGTCGTCGCCGAGACGCTCGCAACGGCGCGCGACGCTGCGGAGGCGATCGAGGTCGAGTACGAAGGCCTGCCGGCGGTCACCGGCGCCAAGGAGGCGATCACGCCGGGCGCGCCGCAGCTCTTCCCGCACATCTCGGGCAACGTGGTGTTCGACTGGGACAACGACACGGGCGACGCCAAGGCGACGGAGGAAGCCTTCGCCAATGCGGCGCGCACCGTCACGCTCGAGCTCGTCAACAACCGCGTCGTCGTCAACTCGATGGAGCCGCGCAATGCGATCGGCGACTACGACGAGGCGGGCGACCGCTCGACGCTCTATACGGCGACGCAGGGCCCGCACTTCGTGCGCGATCCGCTCGCCGAGCTCGTGCTCAAAGTGCCGAAGGACAAGCTGCGCCTGATCACGCCCAATGTCGGCGGCGGCTTCGGCATGAAGGCGTTCGTCTATCCCGAGCATGCGCTCGTCGTGTGGGCGGCCCGCAAGCTCGAGCGGCCGGTGAAGTGGCAGGAGGACCGCGCCGAGGGTTTCGTCTCCGACAATCAGGGGCGCGACCACGTCACCCGCGCCGAGCTCGCGCTCGACGACAAGGGCCGCTTCCTCGGCCTCCGCGTCTCGGTCCTGGCCAATCTCGGCGCTTATCTCTCGCCGTTCGGCAGCTTCGTGCCGACGCGCTCGACCGACCTCGTCAGCGGCCTCTACCGGATCGGCGCGATCCACGTGAACGTCAAAGGCGTCGCCACCAACACGGTGCCGGTCTGCGCCTATCGCGGGGCGGGCCGGCCGGAGGCCGCGTACCTGCTCGAGCGGCTGGTGGACCTCGCGGCGCGCGAGCTCGGCATCGGCCCCGACAGGATCCGCCGCGTCAACTTCGTGCCGCCGTCGGCGATGCCCTACGTGTCGGCGACCAAGCTGCGCATCGACTCCGGCGAGTTCGCCAAGGTGATGGATCTGTGCATGGATGCGGCCGAATGGTCGTCGTTCAAGAAGCGGCGCCGGGAGAGCGAGCGCGCCGGCCGGCTGCGCGGCATCGGCATGGCCACCTATACGGAGCGCTGCGGCGGCGGCTTTCCCGAGACCGCCGCGATCGAGTTCAAGGACGAGCGCGTCGAGCTGGTGATGGGCAACCAGGAATACGGTACCGGCCTCATTACCTCGTACAAGCAGCTCGTCGCGGACCAGCTCGGTATCGATCCGGACCGTATCGACGTGATCATGGGCGATACCGATCGCACGCCCTCCGGCCTCACCGGCGGCTCGCGCGCGCTCGCAGTCGCGGGCTCCGCTCTCCACGAGGCGGGCAAGACCATCATCGCCAAGGGCCGCGAGCTCGCCGCCCATCTGCTCGAGGCTGCCCCGGGGGACGTCACGTTTGCGGACGGCGTGTTTTCGGTTGCCGGCACCGATCTGCGCCTCGATCTGCTCGAGGTCGCCAAGGCGGCGCGCGATCCGAAGAAGCTTCCGGCGGGCATGACGCCTGGATTGGACACCACACATCACCAGGTGCCGCAGGCGCAGACCTTTCCCAACGGCTGCCACATCGCGGAAGTCGAGATCGACCGCGACACGGGCGCGGTGGCGATCGCGCGCTACACCATCGTCGACGACTTCGGCCGCACCATCAATCCGCTGATGCTGGAAGGCCAGGTGCATGGCGGGGTGGCGCAAGGCATCGGCCAGGCGCTGCTCGAGCAGGCGGTCTACGACGCCGACAGCGGCCAGCTGCTCACCGGCTCGTTCATGGATTACGCCATGCCGCGCGCGGGCGATCTGCCGACCTTCGCGGTCGCGACCCACAACGTGCCGACGACCGCGAACCCGCTGGGGGTCAAGGGCGCGGGCGAGGCCGGCGCGGTCGGGGCGCCGCCGGCCGTCGTCAATGCCATCGTCGATGCGCTCGACCACCGGACCGGCGTGCGCCACATCGACATGCCGGCGACGCCGCATCGGATCTGGAGCGCGCTGAACGGGGCACGCTAGAGCGATCGCGGATTCAGAACTGGCCCCGGCCGATCGTGCGCAGGTCCGACGCGCGGTTTGGATCCGTGTAGGTGACGGTCACGATCGTCGGCACCGATGTTTCGGGGAGCAGCCGCACCATGCCGCTGCCGATGAGGCGGTAGCTGACATCCTCGGCCGTCACCGAGACGGCGCCGCCGTTGCGATCTGCGGCGCTGAACAGCAGGACGGAGCGCTGGTCGAGCGGCACGGCGGTCCGCGCCGTGCCGTAGGGCCAGTCGAAGCCGAGAAAATAGCCTTGCAGCCGCATGGCGGCGGCGAGCATGCCGCTGTTGTCGAGCGGCGGGTTGCTGTCGAGCCCCCACACGACGTTCACCTGGAAGAGCGCGTGCTGGCGGTAGCCGAACAGATACTCGACCCGGCCGGCGCCCAGTCCGGGCTCGAGGGCGCGCACATGCACGATCAGCTTGCTCGCGCCGGTCCCCGCGTCGGTCGCGAGGGTCATGTGCCCGTCGTCGATGTTGAACGACTTGCGGGCGATCGGCCGCACCTCGTCCAGGGTCATGCCGAAAGTCGCGCCGCGGAAGCCGGTCACCTGGTATTTGGGCAGGCCATACTGAGCAATGGCTACCCCCGCGCCGGGCGGCGAAATGGCGACGATCAGCAGAGCGAGGACGGCGCAGACGAGAGCGCGCGCAAGACGACGAGCCACGGATGTCTCCGTATGACGGTGGGCGCCGTGCGCGAGCCTAGGGGCTGATGGTTAACGAATTTCTGCGTCGACATCGCGATTGGAAAACGAGCGGTCACCACGGGCCGCATGGGCGGCGCCGTGCGGCTTCTATCGCGCAAACCCCACCAGCCGCTTGCACGCCTGCAGCAGCACCAGGGCATCGGTCGCGAGCACCAGGCCCTGCACACCGCGCGCGACGAGGCGGCGACTGTAGTCGCGCTCCTGGCGGTCGCCGATGGTGGTGAGGATGAACTTGCCGTGCTGCTGGCAGGACGCGACCACGCGATCGAGGACGCCGCTCATCGCCGGATGATCGAAGTCGGCGCCGGGGGCGCCGACCGAGACCGAGAGATCGTAGGGGCCGACGAAGAGGCCGTTGATGCCCGGCACGGCCGCGACCGCCGCGATGTCGTCGATGGCGGCGGCATCCTCGATCAGCGGGACGAGCAGGATGTCGCGGTTGGCCTGCTGCGCATAGGCGCGCCAGTCGTCCGGCCAGTAGCCGGTGGCGCGCACGATCGGGCAGGCGCCGCGCTCGCCGTCGGGGGCATAGCGCGCGGCACGCACCAGCGCCTCGCAGGAGGCGCGGGTGCCGTGCGGGATGACGAGCCCCGCGACCGCGAGGTTGAGCACGCGCTTGACCAGTCCGGCGTCGACCTCCGGCACGCGCACCAGCGGCGCGATGCCGGCCGCATCGGCGGCGCGCACGAGATGCGCCAGCCGATCCATGTCCATCGGGCAGTGCTCCATGTCGATGATGACGAAGTCGATCCCGGAGCGGGCCAGGATCTCGATCACCATCGGCGCGCCGATGAAGTCGATGATGCCGGTGAGCGTGTCGCCGCGGGCGAAGCGCTCGCGCAGGCTGGCTTGCGTCTTCATCGGTACCATGGCGCGCGCCGCGACCCGCTCACTCGGCCTTGATGCCGGCGGACTTGACCACCTTCGCCCACTTCGCGGTCTCGTCGGCGATCAGCTTGCCGTACTGCGCGGGCGTCATCGCCTGCGGCTCGAGGCCGAGATTGGCGAGCTTCGCCTTCACGTCCGGATCGGCGAGGCCGGCATTGATCGCCTGGTTGAGCTTGTCGACGATCGCGGCGGGCGTCGCCTTGGACGCGCCGATGCCGAAATAGCCGCTCGCGTCGTAGCCGGTGACGCTATCCGCGATGGCGGGCACGCCGGGCAGCGCCGGCGACGGCCTGGCGGTCGTCACCGCGAGCGCGCGCAGCCGGCCGGCGCGGATATGCGCCACCACCGTCGGAACCGGCGCGAAGACGACCTGCACCTGCCCGCTCAGGAGGTCGGGCACGTAGCTGCCGCTGTAGGGGACGTGCACCATCTCGATGCCGGTCGTCTCCTTGAACAGCTCGCCGAACATGTGCGGCGGCGTGCCGATGCCGGCCGAGCCCATGTTGATCTTGCCCGGATTGGCCTTGGCATAGGCGATGAACTCCGCGACCGTCTTCGCCGGAAACGACGGCTGCACCGTCATCACGTAGGCGCTGCCGCCGAGCAGGGCGACCGGCGCGACATCGTTGACGAAGTTGAACTTGAGGTGCGGATAGAGCGAGGCGTTGATGGCGTTCGCGGTCATCACCTCGAACAGGATGGTGTAGCCGTCGGGGGCCGAGCGCGCCGCCACCTCGGTGCCGATATTGCCGCCGGCGCCCGGGCGGTTCTCGACGATGAACGGCTGGCCGAGCCGCACCGAGAGCGACTGCGCGACGATGCGCGAGATCGAGTCCGCCGCCTGCCCGGCCGGAAACGGAACGATCACGCGCACCGGCTGGGTCGGATAGGTCTGGGCGCGGGCGGCGCGCGGCACGAGGGTCAGCGCGGCGGCGCCGGCGGCGAGCCAGAGGACATCGCGGCGGAGGAACGTTGCAGTCATGGATGGCGTCCGATCGAAGGGTCAGGTCCCACGCGCAGCGCTATAGAGAGCCGCGCCCGCCTGCGAAAGGCCGCGATCGCCGCAGGCGTCTGCGCAAACCGCCTGCCAGCATTGCTTGCCGCTGGCTCCGCCTTCGGCTATCTAGGGCGCACGCGCCCGTAGCTCAGCTGGATAGAGCGCTGCCCTCCGAAGGCAGAGGTCAGAAGTTCGAATCTTCTCGGGCGCGCCACTGACATCATTCTTGGATCGTTTACCCGCAACGGCGGCTGCGAGAATGTCTCGACGCGCCGGTCACCGGGCGCATCTTCATGCGCCCGGTGACTCACGCTGATCACACCTGGATCATCTGCGTCTCGCCGGGCTTCATCACCGTCACCTTCACGTTCGGCGCGGTCTTAGCCATCGCCTTGCGGAACTGCTCGCCCGCCTCGGTGCCGAGCACCAGGCCGTTGTGCGCATAGTGCACCGGAATCGCATGCGACACGCCGAGCCACTTGCAGGCGGTCGCGGCATCGTCCGGCCCCATCGTGAACGGACCGCCGCCGACGCAGATGATCGCGACGTCGGGCCGGTAGCGCTGGCCGAGCTCCTTCATGTCGCCGAAGAGGTCGGTGTCGCCGCTGAGATAGACGCGCACGCCGCCGATCTCGAGCATGAAGCCCGCCGGCGGATAGCCCAGAAGGGTCGAGTGAATGGCCCGCACCAAGTGAGCCGTCATGGCACCGTGCTTCGAGGTGCCGCCGAAGTTCATGGCGACGCCGCCGTTCACGACGACCTTCTTCGGATCGAGGCCCGCCTTCTGGAAGTCCGGGACGAGCCCCTTGCGAAACATGTCACTCTGGCCGGTGGCCATCACCGGAACGCCGGCGCCGGAGAGCGCGCTCAGCATCTCGAAAAAGTCGCCCATGTGATCGCCGTGGTCGTGCGTCAGCAGCACGAACACCGCGTCCGGATGCTTGCCCTTGACGTAGTTCACGAAGCCTTCCTTGGTCGCGTACTCGGGCGGCTTCTGCACCGAGAAACGGCTCCAGCCCGCATTGTTCCAGATCCAGGCGTCGCCGTAGGCGATCTGCTTGTAGTCGGGCGTGGCGAGTTCCACCACGCCGCCGCCCAGCCACCGCACCGAGACCCGGCCGCCGCCGGCGCGTCGGGCCGCCGTGGCGTAGCCGCCGAGCGCCAGCGTGCCGCCGAGCGCCAGCGTGCCGCGCAAAATGGCGCGCCGGTCCATCCCCATGCCAATCATGTGCTTCATCTTGATCTCCTCGAGCTCGTTTTCTTTGCGCGCGTCTGCGGCCCGCAGGCCGGCGATTCGGCGCAACCGCCCCACCCGCCGATATCGCACGGGGCCGGTTCCAGGCTGAGGCGACGAGTTGGCGCAGCAGGCGCGGGATGCGTCAGGCGCCCGCCAGCCGGGAGAATCCGGTAAAATCGGTTATATTCGATGTACCGAGCCCATCATCATCCGCATGCCATCATCCCGAAAGCCACGCTACGCCGTCATCGCCGACGAGGTCGCCGGCGCCATCGGGCGCGGGCAGTATCCGGTCGGCACGCTGTTGCCCAGCGAAGCTGAGCTGCGGGCGCAATATGACGTCAGCCACCACACGGTGCGCGAGGCGATGCGGGCGCTGCAGGATCTGCGGCTCGTCGCGCCCGAGCGCGGCCGCGGCACCCGCGTGGTGGCACGCTCGGCGACCTCGGCCCGCTACGTGCACACGCTCGAAGCGATTCCCGATCTCGGCGAGGTCGCGCGCGAAACCCGCATCAAGGTGCTGCGGCGCACCCGCATCCTCCGCGCCGCGGCCGAAAGCGCACTGCCGGCCGGCAGCGACGCCTGGTACCTGATCGAGGCGGTACGCTCGACACCGTCGCATCCGCTGGTGTGGAAGCAGGTCTATATCGACGCGCGCTACGCCAAGGCGGCGCTCAAGGTCGGCGCCAGCAACACGCCGATCTACCGGCTGGTCGAGCGGCACTACGGCGAGAAGCTGGTCACGGTGCGGCAGGAGGTGGCCGCAACCGCCATCGCGCCGGCGGTCGCCGCGATCCTCGTGGTCGAGAGCGGCTCGCCCGGCCTGCTGGTCGAGCGCCAATACGTCGGCGAGAGCGGCCGGGTGTTCGAGGTGACCAAGAGCGTCTATCCGGCCGGACGCTTCCGCTACAGCAGCGAGCTTCATCTCGATCGCCGCGGCTGACTCCGATGGTCCGGACAGGCTCGGTTGACCACGCCAACTTATCCGGATAAGTTTTCCGGCAAGGACATGAAACGAGGAGACCGCTCGTGCAGATCAAGCCCCTCAGCCGGCACGTCGGCGCCGAGATCGCGGGCGTCGATCTCGCCAAGCCCCTGCCCGACGACGTGTTCCACGCCATCGAGGAAGCCTACGACCGCTACTCCGTGCTGGTCTTCCGCGACCAGAAGCTCACGCCCGAGCAGCAGATCGCGTTCGCGCGGCGCTTCGGCGAGCTCGAGATCAGCCCGCGCACCGAGTTCGCGCTGCCGGGCCATCCGGAAGTCCTCGTCCTCTCCAACATCATCGAGAACGGCAAGCCTATCGGCAACGCCGAGGCGGGGCGCACTTGGCACACCGACATGTCCTACACCGCGAAGCCGCCGCGCGGCTCGCTGCTCTACGCCCGCGAGATCCCGATCGAGAACGGCCGCGCGCTCGGCGACACGGTGTTCGCGAGCGCCGCCGCGGCGTTCGATTCGCTTCCCGACGAGCGCCGGGCCGCGCTGATCGGACTGCGGGCGCTCCACCGCGCCGGCGCCAAGAAGTACGCGCCCGGCAGCAAGCTCGCCGACGCGGTCAAGGACCTCCCCGACGTCGAGCATCCGGTGGTGCGCACCCATCCGGCGACCGGGCGAAAGGCGATCTACGTGCGCGAGGGCGAATGCGTCGGCATCCGCGGCATGGCGGATGCGGAGAGCCTGCCGCTGATCAAGGAGCTGTCCGAGATGGTGCCGCGCGAGGAGTTCTGCTATCGCCACAACTGGCGGGTCGGCGATCTCCTGATGTGGGACAACAGCATGACGCAGCATCTCGCCATCAGCGACTACAAGCTGCCGCTGCGACGCCTGATGCACCGCGTCACCGTCAATGGGACGGTGCCGATCTGATCACCACGTGCCCGGCGGCCGCGATCGGTGACGCCGCGGGACTGCCGATGAAACCATCCATTCGCTTCCCGGCATCGTTCCACACGCTCGCGCGTGTGGGCGTCGTCGTCGCTTCCCTCCTTGGCGCTCTCACGGCCGTACACGGACAGGGCTATCCGGCACGGGCGATCCGCATCATCGTGCCGTTCGCGGCGGGCGGCACGGTCGACATCGTCGCGCGCATCGTCGGCGCCAAGCTCGCGGAGATCTCGCACACGACGGTGCTGGTCGAGAACAAGGGTGGCGCCGGCGGCGTGATCGGCACCGAGTATGTCGCGCATTCCCCGAATGACGGCTATACGCTCCTGGTGCACAGCGCGGCGATCACCTACGACCCGTCGCTGCACGACCACCTGCCCTACGACACGATGAAGGACCTCGCGCCGGTCGCGATGATCGGCTCGACGCCCAACCTGCTCGTGGTCAACCCGTCCTCGCCCGCGCATTCCGCCGGCGACCTGATCGCGATGGCGCGCCGCAAGCCCGATGCCATCACGTATGCGACGGGCGGCTATGGAAGCTCGTCGCATCTCGCGGTCGCGCTGTTCAGCAATCTGTCGGGCGCGAGGTTCAACCATGTGCCGTACAAGGGCGCCGGGCCGGCGCTCGCCGACGTGGTGTCCGGCCACATCGATTTCACCATCGCCACCATGCCGGGCGCGATCGGCCAGGTGCGCGGCGGCACATTGCGCGCGCTCGGCATCTCGAGCCTCGCGCGCTCGCCCGAGGTGGCCGACGTGCCGACCATCGCGGAGACGGGCCTGCCCGGCTACGAATACGTCGCATGGTTCGGCCTGTTCGCGCCGGGCACCACGCCGCCCGCGCTGGTGGCGCGGCTCAACAGGCTGCTCCAGCAGGCGCTACGCGCCCCCGACACGCGCGACAAGCTGCGCCAGCAGGGGGTCGCCACCGAGCTCGGTTCCCCCGAGCATTTCCGCGACAAGGTCAAGTCCGAGATCGCGCGCTGGCACGACGTCATCGCCAAGGCCGGCATCAAGGCGACTCCGTAACCGTCATGCCCGGACCGCGCAGGGTGCCACCGGCTTGTCCGGCGCGCCATTCTTGGCGATCATGCGCGGATGGCGAAACATCTGCGCCGAATCGCTCTTGCCCTGATCGTGCTGGCGGCCTCCGCGTTCTGGCACTGCGGCCACGCGGCGAGCGCGATCACCCTCGGCATCACCAGCGCCACCGCCTTCAGCGTTCCGCACTACATCGCGCAGGAGAAGAACTTCTACGCGGCGGAGGGGCTCGACGTCGACACCATCGTCGCCGGATCGGCCAATGCCGTCCTGCAGCAGCTCGCCGCCGGCTCGATCAATATCGGGCAGGCGGCGACCGACCAGACCCTGCGCGCCATCAAGCGCGGCGCCCCGATCCGCATCATCGCCGGCGCGGCCTCGAACGCGCCGTTCCGCATGGTCGCCGCCAAGAGCATCAAGGGTTGGAGCGAGCTCAAGGGCAAGATCATCAGCGTCGGCGGGCTGACCGACGTGACGCTCTATTTTCTGCGGACCATGGCGCGCAAGAACGGCCTCGGCGACCACGACTACGACCTCCTGTACGGCGGAGGCTCGCCCAATCGACTCACCCAGCTGCTCTCGGGCGCGGTCGCGGGCGCGATGCTCACCAACCCGCACGACTTCGTCGCGCTCGAGCAGGGCTTCGTCGATCTCGGCAGCGTGCCGCAGTATCTGCCGAACTGGGCGCAGAACAACATCGAGGTCGACACCCGCTGGGCCGCGCGCCACCGCGCCGAGGTGTTGGCCTTCCTGCGCGTCTACGTCCGCGCGACCCGCTACTTCTACGACCCGGCCAACCGCACCGACGTGATCGCGATCCTGGCCAAGCACACCAAGACAACGGGCGACGTCGCCGCCAAGACCTATGACCTTTATGTGCGCCAGAAGGTCATCGCGGCGGACGCGGCCTTGTTCGAGGATGGCATCAAGGCCAACCTCGACGCTCTGGTGACGATGGGCGAGTTCACGGCGCCGCCACCGCTCTCGAAGTTCATCGATCCGAGCTTTCTCGCCGAGGTCGCAAAGCAATGAGCCGCGCCCCGAGCGATGTCGCCGACCGCGTCCGCACCCGCCGGATCAGATGCGGGGAGATGCCGGCGTTCCTCGCCGTTCCCGAAGGAGCGGGCAATGCCCCCGCCGTCATCGTCATCCACGAGCGCTACGGCCTGACCCGGCACATCTGCGAGCTTGCCGAGCGCTTCGCCGCCGACGGCTACGTCGCGATCGCGCCCGACCTCTACTTCCGTCATCCCGACCAGGCGGCGCTCAATCGCGGCGACGCCGGCTGCGACGTGAGCGATCCCGACGCGGTCAATGCGCTCGCGTCGGCGATCGAGGCGCTGGCGCGGGAAACCCCCATCGATCCGACGCGGCTCGCCGTGATGGGCATCTGCCAGACCGCGCGGCTGCCCCTGGTGCTCGCGGCAGCGCGCCCGCTCGCCGCCGCACTCGTCTGGTACGGCGCCGCGCAGCCGCGCGAATGGCAGGTCAACGGCAAGTATCCGCGCGCGCTCGACGAGATCATCGCCGCGATCGACTGCCCGGTGCTCGGCATGTTCGGCGAGACCGACCATCTGATCTCGCTCGACGACGTGCGCAAGCTGCGCGACTGCCTCGAACGCCACCGCAAGTCCTACGAGATCCGCGTCTACCGCGACGCGCCGCACGGCTGGCTCAACGACACGATGCCGGGCCGCTACCGGCGTGCCCAGGCGGAGGCCGCCTGGGCCGACCAACGCGCCTTCCTCGCGGCCGCGCTCGCGCCGGGTCGCGACCGCATGCAGGTGATCCAGCGCTTTGCCGCCGACGTCGCGGCGGATTACGATTCCGGCCGCAACGTGCGGTACGAATAGTCAACCCGGAGATCGACCATGCCACGCGATTTCGAGGACCATTGCTGGAAGGACCTGGTCGACGATGAGACGCTCGAGATCTACGAACCCTACCGCCGCGATGTGAAGGTCGGGCGCAATCCCGCGCTACTGGCGATCGACCTCTACAACAAGGCGTACCAGGGCGGCGCGCGGCCGGTGCGCGAGGTCAACCGGCTCCATTCCGGCTCGTGCGGCATCCACGCCTGGAATGCACTCGAGCCGACGCGCCAACTCCTGGCCGCGGCGCGCCGCGCCGGCATCCCGGTGCTCTACACCACCCGCCACGCGGACACCGGCGGCGTCCAGTCGACCCATCGGCGCAAGGATCACGAGGCGGAGGAGCTCTACCACATCAAGGCCGAGCTCGCGCCGATGCCCGGCGACATCGTGATCTACAAGGAGCGTGCCTCCGGCTTCTTCGGCACGCCGCTCATCGCGCACCTGCGCACGCTCGGCGCCGAGAGCCTGATCATCTGCGGCGAGAGCACATCGGGCTGCGTGCGCGCCTCGACGGTCGACGCCTACTCGTATGCCTTCCACAACGTCGTGGTGGAGGAGTGCACCTACGACCGCTCGCTCTTAAGCCACAAGGTCAACCTGTTCGACCTGCACCACAAGTACGCCGACGTGATGCATCTCGACGAGGTGATCGCGCATCTCGACGGGCTGGCGCGCGGGCGCGACGCCGCGTGAGAGGCGGTTACGACCTCACCCTCACCGCCCCCCTCCTCAATCCGTAATTTCGACGCTCGCCTGCATGTCGCAACACAGCGAGGGGGCATGCGCAGCATGCCCCCTCGCTCAGTGAGACTGTGTGAACCAGAGGCTTACTGGATCACGCCTTGGGCGAACAGATCGGAAAGATCGTTTGCACCCGCGGCGCCGCCCAGGAAGTTGAAGCCATGCCGGGGATCGACCTTGAAGATGATCTGCATGGTGCGCAGGAAGGACGAGTGGGAATAGGAGATGGTGTTCGAGTACGGAACGCCATTCACGTTCCTGCGGGCGTCCTTGGAAATGATGATGAAGGGCAGCGTCCGGCCGGGGTCGTCGCCGCCTTCGCTCTCATCCCACCACAGGACAATCAAGCCGTGGTCCTGATAGGCGCGGGAGGACATGATCAGCGGCACGACCCGGGCGAGGAAATTGTCGCCCTGGGCGATCCTGGCGGAATCAGCCAGGTTGGCAGGAAGGGCGGAATTATTGGGAAACGCCCCGTAGCCATTGGCCAGCGTGGTGTGCTGGTCGTTGAACTGGTTCGGCGTGATCCAGTTGTAATCGGCCACGTCGTTGTTCGCGAGGTCGAGCGCCAGCTGCTGCAGCGGGGCATAGTGCGTCCGCAACGGGTTCGACGAGGTTGCGTTGCAGCCGCCGTTGGTATCGACGAAGAACACCATCGGATTATGCTTGGCCGCGTAGTTGAACTGGGTCGTGTAGTTGTATTCATTGATACCAGGGGCAGTCCAATTGCCGCTGGCGCTGAAAAGCGGAACGGTCCACTGATTCGCCGGCAGCGGCGTGTTGGTGGCGTCGACGTCCGTGTCCTCCTGGTAGGACTTCCACTGCTTCCTCGCCACCGTCAGAAACGCGCTCAGGTGCTGGTTGGTATTCTGGACCGTATCCGGGGTGCAATCCTTTTTGTAGGGATCGTCGTCATTGAACACGTTGAAGTTGGTGCCCGCTTCGGCCCAAAGGTAGTTGGGCTCCGACGGATGAACACCCGCGCCCGCATTGACGTACCCGTTGGCAAAGGCGACCTGGCTGCTGATGCCCGACGTACCATTCACCAGGCTGTTGATGAACGGCGCAGCCGGGTTGTGAAAGATCTGCAGAGGATTGGTCTGACCGGCGGGCTGCGTCCAGTTGTGGTTCTCCATCGCGATCACGAAGACCGTCTTGATGCGACGGTCGTCGTCGCCGCCACCGTTGTTATCGTCGTCCGCACGGACGGGGGAATTCCCGGCCCCTACCGCTCCGGCGAGCGCCAAGGCGAACACCGCCCATTGAAATTTTCGCTGAAACATCGCCCTTCTCCCTCGCAAGCACCGTTGGTCGGCGCTCGCCAAACTCCCAGGCGAGTATTTCGGTGTTATGACAGATCGCAAAAAGCGATGCCGCTTTTCCACGGTAATAGCGCTCACATCGTAACATGCGAATGCTTTGCTCCCTGATACGACACCGACGCGCCCGCGAATGCATCAGCGCATCATCGTGGCGATGGGGGAGCGTGAATATTCGTCAGCTCGAATGTGAAGCGCGATCATAGACGCGGACGCGATGAACGCGCTCGACATGGTGCTCGCAATCTTGCAGCTTTTGACCAGCCTGCCGACGAGCCTTACCACTCGTCCTCAGCCACAAGCGGTGGAGCAAGCAGGCGGATCAGGTGCGGCAGGCGCTCCTCGCCGTCGTCCGCCATGCGCCGCCAGCGGCCGGCGGCGCGCTCGAAGATCAGCCGGGCAGCGGGATCGCGCACGCGGCGGGCGAACTCGTCGCACTCGGCCGCCTTGCGCTGGCATCTTTCGAGATCGGACGGCACGCGGGCGCTCCATCCGCCGGGGCGGCGGTATGCAGGCACAACGTCCGGCGGAAGCCTTTGGTTCCGCAGGCAAATCCTATATCATGCCGTCTGTCGACGACGAGGACCCGTTCGCATGACCGATTATTTGCCCGACGCTGACTATTTGCGGGTCGTGCTGAAAGACGTCGCCGTGGAGGTGCGCTGCGGACTTCATCCCTGGGAGAGATTTCCCGAGAAGCCGAACCGCCTCAAGATAAGCGTGGACTTGTTCTTGCGACTTCCGCCCGGCCCGCTCGACCCTGCCAAGACATTCTTCGACTACGACGCGCTGCGCGATTTTCTTCGATCATTGGCGTCGCGGCCGCACGTGGACCTGCTCGAGACGCTGGCCGAGGACATCGTCGGAAAATGCTTCGAGGACCCGAAGATAACGGCGTGCCGAGTATCGGTACTGAAGCCGGACATCTTCAACGAGACGGACGCAGCCGGGATCGAGGTTTTTCGCACGCGCGAGAGTTGGAGCAGCCGCTGAAATGGCCAAGGTCGCGGTCATCACCGGCGCGAGCCATCGGCTCGGGGCCGAGTTTGCGCGGCATTTCGCACGATTGGATTTCCACGTCGTCGTTCACGTCAACGCGTCCGTAACGGAAGGGCAAAGCGTCGTCGACGAAATCGAAGCGCGGGGCGGAAAGGCGCTTCTCGTCGCAGCCGATTTGACCACGGATCGCGGAATCGAAGACCTCGTTCGCAGCAGCCTCGATTGGTCGGAT
>Ga0126371_10000997_pt1 | contig 23536 bp, 35 predicted proteins | sample PanSoiMetaPlot_4_FD_110145 | JGI IMG/M metagenome (GOLD analysis project Ga0126371, IMG submission 110145) | Tropical forest soil microbial communities from Panama - MetaG Plot_4 | ecosystem: Environmental > Terrestrial > Soil > Tropical forest > Bulk soil | place: Panama | collected 2016-02-17 | reverse complement strand
TAGCGAGAGGGCCCGTTACACCGGTCGGCCCAGTATACCCGGTCGGACCTAGAAAACTTTGACCCGTCGGCCCGGTCGCGCCCGGATTTGATGCCGTTCCCGCCGGACCAGTAGGGCCACCGCCCTGGATTGATTCAACCGAAAAGCTCGAATCCAGCGCGACAATCGTCACACTACTCGCGCTGACCATATAAATATTGACTTCAAAATAATCGGTTGGGCTGACCGGAATTGCTCCCGACGTATGGCTCAACCAAGCTTCCGAATAGTTTCCACTAGCAACCGACAGCGCACTGCGACCAAGCCAACCAAGCGCCACGCCATTCTTCGCAAATTGAACAATCCATGCTGTATTGGCAGGCACATTGGTCAGACGAATCTGCGCCGATAAGCGTACATACGAGACACCAAACGGCACCGTCAGTCGCGTTGGAGCACCTGAATTATACCAGCCGCTGGTATCAAACGCCGTCCCCGACCAGCTCACCGCATACCAAGGCGTTTGCGAAGAAATATTCTGCCCGACCAAATCAGTCGCGTTGCGCAGCATCGCGCCACTAAAAACCCCGGCGCCAGGACCCGTAGGACCTATGGCCCCGGTTGGACCTCCGGCAGGCCCAGTCGGACCAACAATTGTTTGTCCGGTTGCGCCAGTTGGACCAGTAAACGCCCCCGCGCCTGTTGCACCAGTACTACCGGTCGGTCCCACCACCGCCGGTCCTTGCGGTCCAGGCGATCCCGGTGGCCCGGTCTTGCCTACCGCTCCCGTCGGTCCGGTGAAAGCGCCGGCACCGGTCGGGCCAGTTGCTCCAGCCAGTCCCTGGATTCCAGTCGGTCCGGTACCCCCCACACCCGTAGGCCCACTTGGCCCTGTCGGACCGCCCAGCGGGCCGGTGGGTCCGGTCGCGCCATAGATGGGAACGACGGGGAAAGCCGCGATGAGTGCCGGATCGTTGGTGATGATCGGCATATCAAGTCGTCACCCCCTGCTCGACACAAACAATGCCGTGCATCAGAGGGACGCGAATCGGCGGGGTCGACCCATCCAGCATCACCAGATCGTAGACGTATTTACCGACCGGCAAATTTGTCTTGATGACAGTCGACGGCACGCTGAGATGAATGACCCGTTGGTTCACATCGTCGGTGATGATGGTGCCGGTCAGCGTCGAGAGCTGCAGCAGTGGCGTGCTGTCGTACCGATTACGCTGCACATCCATGGTGAATGTCTGCCCGGCCAGCGTCCAGGTGAAGTCCCCCGGCGTGCCGAACTGGAAGGCATCCGACCAGGTGCCGTTGTTATCGATTTTCATATCGACATGCGCCGACGTCACCGAATGCGTGCAATCGCAAGACCCCATAGCCCCTACCTCGCCGTCTGCGGCGACGGGTTGATGTTGAACGTCGACACCCCGCCCTTCTGGCCGAACGTGCGAAACTGCTGCGGATAGGCCCAAGCCTGCGCCCCGACCGTATTGGCGCGCATCGCCTCGACGCGCGCGTGCGAGATCGCATCGCGAAACTTGCGCAGATGATAAGTCGCGAGCGTCTGATTGCTGTAGCTCTGCCCCGGCTGCAGCATCATGTTGCCGAGGAGACCGGACATAATGCCGACACCGTAAGCCGGCAGCACCCAGTCCGGCTGGTACGGCGGCGTCGGGAAGCATTCTTCGAGTGGATCGGTGACGTTCTTGACGACACAGGCCCACATCGGCTGCACGGTCGTGTAGGGGTACAGGAACGAGACCGTGCCGATGTCCGACATGATCGCCTGCTGCGGCACGCGATTCTGGTCGAACACGCCCATCAGCCGCAGGATCCGCCCGGTCACCGGCGCGATCGGATAGTCCTGCATCTGCGGCACGATCGTGAACTGGATCCACTCCTGCCAGCAGTTGCTGTCGCCGAAGAACTCCTGCAGCGTATCGAACAGCGTGACCTTAAGCTCGGCGTCGGTCGAGCCGGTCAGAATGACCGTCGCCTGGCCGAGCAGCTTGGCCAGATATCCGGGAGCATGTTCATCCTGGTCGGCCACGCCCGCCTCCACCTGGTCCCGCACCGCCGACGACCGGCCCGAGGTTGCGACCGACCAAACCCTGATTGAACATGTTGAGGAACGTCGTCGCCCGCGAGTCCGCGTAGTCTTCCTGATCACGCTCCATCGCGTGCCCGCAGATGCCGTGCAGCATCGCCAGCCGGAACTGCACTGGCAGCCCGACCTTGGTGTCGTCGACCGCCTGGAACGCCGGCACCTGGCCACGCATCCGCAAATTCCAGACGAACAGGTCCGCGCGCATCCGGCTGGCCTCGGCCAAGGAGATGTTCAACGCCACCAGCAGCGACGCATCGGTGTAGCGATAACCGGTGCCGACGATGTCCTGCAGCAGCGTGCGAGCGTCGCTGATCAGGTCCTGGACCTTGCCCAGGGTCGGCTGATCGTCATCGCTGAAATTGCCGTAAAATGCGGGTGTTGGCATACGCTGCTCCTGGCGAAGCAGCGTATGGCCATTTGGTTAAGGGATCGTTAATCCGCACCGCGCATAATGCGCGACCGCTTCAAGTTCTTCTGGACTGCAATGCCACTTGATTCGATTCGCCCGCCAGGAGATCACAAACACATTTCCCGGCACGTATCCCTTTGCGTTATCCCAACGGTCAAGCGTGGGGTAATCGTCGCGCTGCGGTTTCTTCTTATCGCGGGTGTAGCTCAACTCGATGCCCAGCACCGGACAGTGCGTCGGCCAAACCAGATCTTCGCGCTTAATAGTAAAGTCGATACCACGCGCTTTTGAAGTATGTTTGCAACGCTGCATCATCGTGTGCTGCGGGTCTTTTGCTTCCCATTTCAAATAGTATCCACGATGCTTTTTACGGTTAGCTTGAGACCATGCTTTGCGCTTCGCGATCTGATCAGGGCGTTGCGCATATATCCGCATGTATTCCTTTTTGTACTCAGGGTCCTTCCACGACATCACTATACCTCTCAAAAGCGTAAGACCCCCGTATATTCGGAGGTCTTACCTTTATCAAGGCATATTTTTAGCTGTTTGGAGTCACGTGCGCTTCACACAACGCTTTACCGTCAACCACTTGATATCCATAGACTTGTAGCCCACGAAGGATATCACCGAAGGTTAGTTCTGACCTTAGCGTCTCAACCTTAGAGATCTGCGAAGCGAATGTCAACCCATGCGGGTGTCCGGCGAAGAACGGCCACTCGCCGGCATTGAAGTTGACGCTGTCGGTCGAGTTGTTCGGCAGCAGGTTGGAGATATAGATCGTAAACCGATCGATCTGTCCCAGCCGACCGTTGCGCAGCATCGACACCGGATCACCGGACAAGTAGGCCTGGCGCAGCTCGGACTGCTTGACCATGCGCCCGGCCCAAGCGGGCATCACCACCCACCTGCCGATTTCCGGAACATTCTGCTCGTCGAGCGCCTGGCCCATGCGCATGAGCACATCGAGCAGCTCAACGTCGCCGGCGCCAGGATTGCGCCCGACCACCGAGAGCGGCTGGCCCTTGAAGCCGAGATTGATGTTGCCGGTGACCACGCCGGCCGCCAACCCGCGGTTCTGCGCCGCGCACTGACCGACAATGCCGTCGAGCACATCGTAGTCGACAGCGATCTTAAGTTGTTGAGCCGCGTCGTCCGACCACATCGACAGAATATTCAGGTCCGACTGGACTTCCATGACGTCGTCCAGGATCAGGCTGAAATATTTGCCATTGCCAATGTACAACTCCAGCATCCCACCAGTCGGACGATCGAGACCGAGCAAACCATCGGATTGGTAGTTTCTAATCGTGATGGTCGGCTTGGTGCGAATCCTGACGCGATCACCTTTATTCTGGATCTCGCCTTCGTAGTCGGTATTGCTGATCGCCGCCAAAACGGTTGACGCGTAGAATTTTTCCACGAGCTTGGTTGACCAGATCTCAGGAATAAAACCGGTCGCCTGTAGATTGTTGGGCGACGATCCGACAGGAGTAAGCGGAGGTACTGATCCGGCAGTTGCGCCAGGAAAACCTACACTGGGAATAGCCACAGCGAGTCCCCTATGGTCGGGGACTCCCGAATGTCATGTGTTGTCCAGCAGTCCCCTGGTTAACTTCTGATGCGCCCTTCAGCACCGGCACGAACGAACTCGTCCTGGAGTCGCGTGTACTCGGCTTCTCTGCCGCGATATGCACCCTGCATGTATGCGCGGTGAGCCTTCTGAATGTCGGCGCGGCTGTAAAAGGGTTTGTCAGGCGGCATCGGAGTGTCACCACCCGATGCGGGACGTGCCCGGCCAGGAGACGCCAAAGATGCCAGGGGGACTGCCGCTTCCCGAGGCGGCTTGAAAGCCGAGTCGGGCGTTGGCGCTGGGGCGTGGCCTGTCGCCTGTTCCTCTGCGAGGAACCCTCGAAAGAACGTCACGACTCTGAGAGCATCGCTGGCAGTAATCGCGTCGTTCAGTATCTCCTGTCTTATACGCCCGGTATACGGCTCTGGCAACATCAGCCATTGCCGCCAGCGCGGGTTGGCGTCGATTTCACGGTAATTCGGCACCGCCATCGCCACCGCCTGATCCAGCGCCCGCCGGTTCTGTTGCGCCTGGTTGCGCCGCAGCTGCTCGTTTTCCTGCTGCATCCGGAGCAGCTCCGGTGCCAGCGCAACACGCGCCGCGCGCTGGGTGAAGTCGATCACGTCCGGACCGAACTCCTGCACGTCCTTATCGGTCATCTGCGGTACAGGTTGCGTTTGCTGCGCGCGTTGCCGCGCCTGCCGCTGCATTTCCTGAGTGCGCAGCAGCTCGTCGCCCAGCTGCCGCATCTGCGCGTCATGCTGTTGGCGGATCTGGTCGAGCTGGCGCTGATGATCCTGCCGAATGGTCTCGACTTGCTTTTGCGAGTAGCGCCCCTGCACCGGGATATGCGGCTCGGGCTCAGGCGCCGGTGGCTCGGACTCAAGTGCCGGCGCAGGAGGCACGTCCGCCGGAGGAGGCGTAAACTCCTGCACCGGCTCAGCCGGAGGGGAACCCTGCTGTTCAGGCACCGGCTGTTGGGCAAACATCGCATTGACGCGCTCGGTTGCCCGCCGCACCTGATCAGGAACCTTGACGTCAGGATCGACTGGCAAATGGCTCGACTTCAGATCCGCGGTCGTATCAGCCATTTTCGCACTCCTTCAGCACACCCAACAGCGCCCGGCATTGATTCGCCTGCCCCTGCCGGTGCAGAAACGAACCCGCGTCAGCTTCGATGAGGTTCAGCAGCAAAGTTGTCTGATAGCGTTCGAGCGCCTCACGGAATCGATCGAACTCCTCCGGCGCAGCGTTGCGTAGAAATCGACCGTAAGTAACTAATTCTGCCGTCGTCGCCGCCAAGCTCAGTCTTCTCCCTCGTCTTCGCTCTCCAGCCCGACCGAGGGCGCCGGCGACAGCGGCGACGATTGCCCGATGGCTGCTGCCTGGGGCGGGGGCGCCGGCTTGCCATACTGCTGCGCCATTCGGTTCATCGGGCTGCCGCCGCCAATCGAACTCATCCCGCCCGGCGGCAGGCGTTCCTGCACCGAGCCCTTACCCGTATTCTTCGTGATCGCACCACGCTTGGTGAGAGGTGTGAGGTGCTTCTTAAAAACCATTGGGTTTTATCCCTGCATAGCCAATACCAGCTCCTTGAACGCCAAGGTTCGGGGCCCCCGACAAGGGCGTCCCGCCTTTGCCATACTCGCGGGTGCTGGTCGGTTTCAGCCGCGGCGGCGCTTTGATCGCCTTGTTCGGATCGATCGGCTTGGGCGCCTTCGGCGCCTGCGGCGGCGTGCGCGGAAAACCCGCCATCAGCGTGCACTCGTAATGCCAGCCTTGGCCGGAACACTCGGGCTGTAGCCGAACATCTTCTCGCGGCCGCCCTCGGCATATTTCGGATTGTCGGTCGACTTGGACGAGGTCTGGCCCGGAGTCTGCTCACCGGCCGAATCGCTCGTCGTCACCTTGGTGCGATCGCCAGTGCCGAACATCGGCGTGTCGCCACCCTTGGCGAACTCGACATTGTGCGACGACTCTTCCTTGGTTTTGGCCATGAAAAACCTCCTGCCAACTGGCAGGAGGCTAAACCGCAAGCGTTAACGAATGGTTAATAGTCGATACCAGCCTCCTTGCCACCGCTCACCAACAATGCGCCGGCCAACAAGTTGTCGATTAAGCTGCCAGATATTTGCTTTCAACGCGGCCCGCTGCCGCTTCTTGCCACGGGCAGCCATACGCGCACCTTGATAGCGTTGCGGAAAGCCGTCGTAGTCGCCATACACAATCCAAAACAGCTCGTTGGCGTCCATGCCGTCAGGGCCAGCGCGTTTGAGCAGGTTGAAAATCCGTTGCTTGAGCGGTGTCATGCGGTTCGCCAGCAGCGCCAGACCTCAGTTCCAACCTGACGAAAGCGAAACTTCTGATCGTGCCGTTTACCATAGGCCTGAGCGGCGTTGCGGACATTGTTCAGTTTTTCCTGGGATAACGCAAAGCTATCCCCCATTTTCATTACCGCGAAAGGATAAACCGCCTTTGGCGCCGGCATGGGAACATCATGCTCAATGGTGTACTCATCCGGTTTCCGCTCGATCGCAATAACGCCCATCTCCCCCTCCTTTCCGCCATAACAGCAACTGCACGCGAATTTCACTGCAAAGGTTTTGCCGGCGACCAGAACGTAGCGCGATCCTGGTCACCAGCGTACTAACCGGCAGGTCCTGGGCTTGGGCCAGTTCCCGCAGGTCGGTCCAGAATTCCGGTTCGAGCGAGAGCGAGGACTGCCGTCCACAGATCTCGACCGAGTGCTTAAGATATTGCCTGCCCGTTGACATAAACAGTCGCGTCTCCGGTGATCTTGACTGTGATATCCACCCGCGCTTGCGTATCCGGCGGAACGGGCTCTGGCGGCGCTACCAAGCCAGACCATCTTGCCTGCAATTCCTCACGCGTACCGGTCCAGCTGTTGGTGTCGACCTCACCAGTACAGCCAGGACAACCGTGCGGAGTTGGGCCGTGAATCCCGTCGGAGTACTGCCATATGAATACCCGTCCGTTCCAACTCTCTTGCGTCGAACACGTGCTTGCATACTGCGCCAGCCACAGCCGATGTGAACCAAGATATTGATTGACCCCGTGAATGTTTTCTTTCGCAACGTTGCCCGAATAGATCACGCACTTCCTGCCGGTCTTCTGCTCCATGCGCTGGCAAAACTGCACGGCATCGTTTTCGCCATTGCCGCTATCCTCCCAGTCGAGAGCGTAAAGCGTCTGATCGTCGATGCCAGCATAGTTCAAAAAATAGTCCACTTGCCCGCTGATGTTGCCAGGCCGCAGGAAGTGATAGGCCCCCCACAGCAACCCGATCTCCAAAAACCCTTGCTTGCGGCCAGGATACTTGTCGTCCTTGTAATTGGTGCTCTCAGTTGCCTTGTGAATCACTGCCCAGATTCCGGCGTTCGCCACAGCATTGAGATCAGTCACAGTGTTATGGTGGCTAAGATCGAGCACCCTGCGAACGATAGCCATTAAGCCCTCCTCAATCGAACACGAAGAATACAAACACCGGCACGAAGATGATCAGCACCAACGTGTAGTACTCCCACGCCGTCACGCGACCGGCGCTTGATCGAGATAATCCTGCACCGCCATGAACATCGTGTTGGCCTCACCTCTCAGCTCAGCTTCCTTGCGAATGATCGGGCCGTAGTGATTACATAGGTTTCGTAGCGTCAGCCCGTGCGTCTCGACGGCAAAGCTCGGGCATTCCTTGGATAGCTTCTGAAATTGATAGCCAGCACCGCTGCCGTAGCAGCTCCAGTCCGACGTCGAGCAGGTCACACCGTCATCGAACGTGCCCAGATAGCAAGTCATTTTGTTATTCGTGTTCGAGTACTCAGTCATTAGATTGTCGAAGGTCGGATTGTTAGCGCTGCGCGCGTTGTAACTAGTCTGAAACAGCCCCGCCTCGGCCGTCTCGCTGGTAGTGTTGCTTGCGCTCTGATCACGCCCAGCACAATGCTTACCGCTCGACTCGCGCATCCCGCTGCCCAGCATCAGCGCAAACAGATGCCGCAAGGTATCGATCCCGGCCGTCGCATTGCTCATGCCGAGCGCCGCGTACTCGTTGCGATAGACGTAGAGCGCATCCTTGTCGCTGGTGGTCATCGCCCGAGCCATCTTGGTCGCCGAGTCGGCGCCGAGCTTGAGCTTTTTGTAGGTCTGCGCAAAGGCGAGAGCCATCCCCATGGTGTAACCGACCGGCGCGCGGCCGCGGTTCTTCCAGCCGTAGCTGGCAATGGAACTGCTGTTGGCAATCATGCAGATTGCCTGCTGCTCGGTCGTACTCAACGCATAGGGCGGCGCCGCCAGGGGAGGCGTGGCGGCATAGAGCGCCGACCAGGTTTTCGGCCCGCAGATGCCGTCTGCCGCGAGCCCGCGCGAGGCCTGATAGTTGACGACATTGGTCTGCGTGGTCGGTCCGAAATCGCCGTCGATCGCGCCGGTGAAGCCGGGAATCAACGTCTGCATATCGGTCACATCCTTGCCCTTGTCGCCGCGCGAGATCGTCGGCCGGTTCTCCAGCGGCACGTCGGTCGGGCCGCCACCGCCGCCCGTCGGGGGCACCTCGTCCTCCGGCCAATTGTGAAATTCCTGACCGTTGATCGTCAGCGACACATCGCCGGTCTTGGTCACCTTCAAGGTCACCACATTCGGGCAGTCTTCGGCCCCGACCAGGCGTTCGTCGTTGACGACCACCGTCACGTCGCCTTTCACCTCGCCGACAATGTCAATTTGATTGTCCTCGGTATCGACCGGCGGCGGCTGCGTCGGCGGCACTTCCGGCTCGACCGGCGGCTCGACCGGGACGGTTGTCCCGGTCACAGCCGTAGCAACGGCCTGGCAGATTGCATTGAAGTTGGCGCGGTAGAGATCCGCATCGGCATAGCTGTCAACAAAACAGATTTCTAACAAAATGGACGGCTTGTTCGTCTTATTGAGAAAATACAAATCGGTACGTTTCTTCGCCCCCCGATTGATGAACTTGCCGGCCTTCGCCAGCGCCGGCGACACTTTGCTCGCCATCGTCTGGCCGGTGGAACTGACGTACAGAGTCTCTGTTCCCATCGGGGAATTTGTGCGCTGGAAAGCGTTGAAGTGACAAGAGATGTCCCAATCCCTGGTCTGCCGATTGTGGAAATTAACTATGGTCGATAAGTTCTGATTGACGCTGGTCGACGTATCATCGTGAAACGTCGTTGCAGTATGTCCGCCGGCACGCATGTACTCGGCGATCTTCTCGACCGTTTTGCGCGCCTCGTTGACCTCATCGAGGCCTGGCGAGGGACAGCTCGCACCACGAACCTTAAGCCCATGGCCGCTTGAGATTACTATTCTCATTTATCTCGCTCTTTGTTTGTTGGAACACAGTTGTAAAGCATCTCCGCAGTCTTATGCTCGTTATCGATCATCAGATTGAACAGCCGCTCGTTGGACTGACGCAAGCTCACGCCGTTAAAATACGACAACGCAATAAACGCCAAATTGAACACGACCAGTGCCAAGGTGAGTGGGCTCTCCTTCAAATTACTAATCAATGTACGGGCCGTCTCCGCACCTTCCTGAACAGGGCCTGGATTCATTGTTGTTTGCTATCCTCCAGCAATTCGTTCACGCGACTACACTCTTCTTTCACAGCGATGAACTTGCCATCGGTGGTGCGGATTATGCAGTTGACACTGGCATGATGCTCCCCGCCCGGTCGTGGTGCGCTGACGCTGACAACGCTCGCAGGATTGAGTTCGACCGACCGACCATCTGCGCCGGTCAGCACCACCAGCTGCAAGACAAGCGCGATAAGCATTACACATTCCATACCGTGCCTAAGGCTCTCCTATCATAAGTTCACTGGTGATGTTCCTCTTGCTGCCGCCGATCCTGCTCAAGCAGTTCCGTTTCCCGCTTGGTAAGCTGCGTCGCCGCCCGGTTATAAGCCTTGCGCGCGATCTTGATGCCTTCGGTTACTTTTGCTGCATCAAGACGCGGCTCGCGCAACCAAACCCCAAACAGATGCATGATCTGCTCGCGATAAGCGGCGTGCAAGGCTTCTTTATCCAGATGCAATAAGGTCGCGTCGAGCTGCACGCCTTCATATAGTATCGGCTCATCCGCCTGCGCGTCGGCCTTACCGTCAAACGCCCAAGTCAAAACCATCAGGCATAAAATGGCCAATGCAATAACCAGCAGGCCAAACAGCAGCCGCGCACCAAGCGACATGTCTTCCAATCGCCGCATGGCCGTAAGTCATTACAACCAAAATATGAAGAAATGGTTAACGCTTCTTGTCGAACCGCGCCTGACCACGCTTGTCCTCGGCCTTGTCCTTGGCCGTTTTCTCGTAGGCCCGTAGGCCGATACCAAGCTTCTTGGCGCCCTTCTTGTCCTCGGCGATATCCTCAGACGAGCCCTCGTATCGCTTCTTGGCCATGCTCAATCTCCATCGCGCACCAGAATGGCTGAACCCCGCAACGATGTTGCCGCCAGGCGGATGACATTCGGCTGATCTTCGCAAAACTCGTCGACTGCCAACTGCACCGTCGCGATGCCACCGTAGTCGTCGACCACCACCGCCTTACGCGCCAACGGCCAGAACGTCGCCAGATCGCGGGTCGTGCCGCCGTAGGAGTGATCGGCGTCGATGTGCACCATATCGATCAGCTCCAGCCCCAGTGGCGTTAGCGAGTCCTTCTGGGTATCGAAGTGAAAGGTGCGAATATCGTTATGCGGATAGCGCGCATGCAGCCGCGTCTCCGCCCACACCCGCGGCAGCCCGGCAAAGTCGCCCCAGCTCGGCTCGTCGAAATCGAGCCCGATATACGACGCCTCCGGCATAGCAAACAGAAACGAGCGGGCGGCGTAGCCGAACCGCACCCCAACTTCGAGAATCGAATGCGGCTGTATCAGCTTGGCTATCGCATATTTGACGCGATACTCCTCATAGAACGCCGGCGTGCGGAAATCCCACGGGTGGGTATCCTGCGGGTGCAGCACCTCCTTGCACCAGACGGCGAACGGCGGAAACATATCAATCGAGCAACCCCAAAACCTCGTCGATGTTCATCGTCGCCAACCAAGCCTCGGCATCGCGCCGGCCGTAACTCACGACGAGGTGACCTCCCAGACATACCATCCCCGCCGCAAACTCGATCTCTCGATCGTGAAACACAAAGGGTCGGGTGATTCGCAAAACTCGCCCACTTCCATCGATCTGCACAAAACGGTGCTGGTAGTAACGTCGAGCGGTATCGGGTCGCTGCCGCGCTTCGTGCACCAGGGCCAGATACATACCCCGCACGGGGATGACTTGCGACCCACCACTAATACTGCTGACATCGAAATCGACCGGATGCTGGGCGATGATCTTACCCCACTGGTCGAGCACTGTCCCCAGCCGATAGACAAAGCGCAGCTCGCCCTCGTGCACCCAGGGCATCCAGTTCTTCTCGTGTTGCCGCGGCTCGACCAAGATCTTCTCCCAGCCGTTGCCGTAGCGAAGAAGCCCCGGTCGAAATTCGAGCGGCGCCAAGACCTGCTCGCACCAGCCCTCCGGATTCTGCTCTCGCACCGTCGAAAGGGTCCACAGCTCGTTCTTCCAGCGGAACAGCCGCGAATCCTCGAACCCACGCACCAGGTCCCACGCCGGCGACGGCATCCGCGACGGCAGCTCGATCTCAGTACTGGCGTGGACAACCAGATCGGGGCTCAGACCCACAATAAAGTTGCAAGTATTAATAGGCCGATCGCCAGCAGCAGAACCATCACCGTGCGTACCGTGAATAACGTAGCGCCCAGCTGCATCAATTTCGTAGTTAACCGTGCGAACCAGGACATGTAGCATTCCCCCAGCAGATGCAATCGACGGGTTCATCGCCTTGTAGCCGTCCGGCGGATTGAACTCGATCTGCCGCGCCATGAACGACGGCACCAGCTTGCTCAGCGGTTCAAGGTACCAGAATTGATTGCGCCGGGCCTGTTCCTTGGCCGGCCAAGGCGTGTCGTTGCCTAGCGCAAGGTTATCAGTAACGCGAGCGCCACGATCACGACGACCCACATCGTAAAAAGCACAAATGCTGTACTCTTCCCGAGGGCCGGTGGTATGCGCGAAATGATTGACGAACAGCTGATCCGCTGAGAGCGGAAGCTCCATCGCAGCCTGAGAAAATAGCAGAGAAAGATGGTTCTGCCCTCGCTCGCGAAACCATTTGGCCAGATCGTATAAAGGCTCGGCCCGAGACGACCGCATAGCATAGGCCTGCAGCGTGTTCCATATATAGCCCGGTAGATCCCCCAGGGATTCGAGGCAGGCGGCGTAATGCACCTGCGCGTTCCACACCTCCTCGTCCCAGCCGCCCAGCTCCACCCGCTTTTTGTAAAGCTCGGCCGCCTTGGCGAAGTCGCGTTTATCGAAGTAGCTCTGCGCCAGATAGAACGTCATCCGCTGGATCAGGCCGGCGTCGGTCTCGGTTTGTAAGGCAACTTCGAGAATGGCGATGTCGCGATCGAATTTATCCGGGCGATTGCTTCCATCAGCGTGATCAATGAAATAAGCTCCAGCAACAGCGCCGGCAGCGGGGACGTCGAGATACTCATGCGTTGGACATTTATAGATCCCATCCGTGTATTGGCTCACCACCCGTCGATTCCAATACACCAGCTCGCCCACCGTCTGCTGCATATCGTAAGCCAGACCGCCGTTAAGCTGATGCCGCCATTCAGCATTGCTGACTACAAACTCCATGTCAGCGTCTGCGAGCAGCAGGTAGTCCCAGCGAAGCTCGCTCATACGCGCCTTGCCAAGCGCCAGATTCCGGGCCTGGGCAAAGTCGACAAACGGGCCGTGATAGATCTCTACCGGCTTGCCCGCCGCGGCAAATAACTGCTCGACCAGCTCGGGCGTGCCGTCAGTCGAGCCGGTGTCGAGCACGATCGCGCAGTCGATATGCGGCAAGAGACTGTTGACGCAACGCGCGATGCGCGCGCTCTCGTTCTTGACGATGGCGTTCCAGGCAAGCCGCATCTAGCCCGTCGAGATCCGCAGCGCCCCGACCCCAGTGCCAACCCGCCACACCGCACCGGCAATATGTGGGTTAGTCGTCGGGGCGATGAATGAGGTCGAGCGCGCGACCGGACCCGTTGGCCCGATCCCGGTCGCCCCGGCGCGCCCCGTCGCCCCTACCGGACCGGTCGGTCCAGAAGATCCTGGCCCGGCTGGACCGGTCGTGCCCGTCGGGCCATTGGTCGGGCCGGTCGGGCCCGGAGGGGCAAAGCCGCCAGTCGGACCAGGATAGCCTGCAGTGCCGGTAGCGCCTGTCGCCCCGGTCGTGGCCCCCGTCGCCCCGCGCGGTCCGGTTGGACCGACGTACCCCGTTCCACCCGTAACACCCGTCGGCATCGCCGGCGGTCCGGCGCGACCTTGCGGTCCCGTCGGTCCGGTCGGACCACCAGCCGGACCGGCCGGCCCCGTAGCGCCGTTCGGCCCCATGATGGTCTGATTGTTGATCAGATCGACAACCTGCTTGAGGATCACCCCCAGCTGGTTGCGGTCCATGTTGCCGGGATTTATTGTCCACCGACGGATTTGGTCCGAATCAAACGGAACAGCCATCGCCATCTCCTAAAGACTTCCGCAAATACTCAATAAGCGCCTGCAACCGCACGATATCTTCTTTAGAATGGGCCAAGGCTAAATTGCATCTCTGGCATAAAATTCCACGTATTTTTCCAGTCGTATGACAATGATCTACATGCCATCCTTTTTTTGATCCCGGCTCAAAACTATAACAACACGCGCATTTTCTACCTTGCGCAAAAAACAAAACATCCCACTGCGCACTTGTCAGTCCAAAATTACGTTGTAGATCCCGATCCCGATAATAAGCCGCCCTAACTATGCGTTCTTCAACAGTCATAGCGGCCCACTTCGCCTTCTTTGCAGCATTAACTTTTGCACGATTACGGTAGTGCCACCTAAGCGATGCCGCACTTGCAGCTTCTCTACGCTCTTCTTCAGTCGCATGCTTTTTTCTCATATGTGTAGCCCCTTAATTGTAAGAAGCTACAACGTAACATTACCCCGCACTCACCGTCAGCACGCCGGCATTGTTCCACACCGCGCCGACGATGTGCGGATCGCTGGTCGGCGGAACAAAGGTCGAAGTCGACCCCGGCCCAGTTGGCCCGGTCACGTTACTGGTGCCGGCGGTTCCCGTCGGCCCGATTGATCCAGTTGGGCCAGTGAGGGTACCAACGCTGCCGACGGGACCGGTTGGGCCGGTCGGGCCCTGACCCGCCGGTCCCTGAGGTCCCGTTACGCCTGAACCATAAGGTCCGGTCGGTCCAGTTGTACCGACCGCGCCGGCAGGCCCCGCCGGTCCCGCCGGGCCGGCCGCGCCGGTGGCGCCCGTCGCACCCGCGGGACCGTTCGGGCCTGGGGGCCCCTGCAAGCCAATGTTCGGACCCGTAGGTCCAGTCGCCCCGGTCGGGCCGGCCGTGCCTGCCGCCGGTCCGGTCGGGCCAACAGGCCCGGTCGGACCACCCAGGTTGCCGGCGTTGATGGCGTCCACAACCTGTTTGAGAACCAAGGAGAGGGTATTGTCGTCGTAGTGGCGCGAACTCAGGATCGCCATAGCCGTCACCCCGCAAAAACCATAGCGGGAACCCTACGGCCTTTTGGTTAACGAAGCGTTAAGTCGGCGCAGACTCGCCCACCGGCGTGATCGTCCCGGCAATTGCCTCACCAGCAACAATAACGACGTCCATGGTGGTGATGATGTTGCGCACACCGGGACCGAGATCGGCGTCGGCGGTCGCCGTGACCTGCACCTGGCCGAGCGGGCCGATCGCCGCCATGCTGGCCTTGGTCGAATCGCCGGAATCGGTGGTGACGGTCAACAAAGTCTCATCCGAACTCGCCCATGCGACGTCGCCATCGACCGTCGCGGGGTTGCCGTGTGCATCGACGTAGCTGATCGCCAACCCGACGCCATTTCCACTCGGTAGTGTATAGGCCATGCCGTCCCCCTTTGCGCTCACCGTGAACCCGCCATAGGTTACCTTGACGCGCGCCCCTGCGGGAGAGGGCTCGGTCAGGATCTCAAGAACACCGCCGAGTTTGAAGGCGACGGTGGTCATCGATTCACGCCGGTCCGACGTAACCAGTAATGTAGACCGTCGGCAGCCCTTTGATGCTGCCGCCTGAATCCTGGTAGACCGGATACTGCTTGAGCGTGTTCTGCGCCGCCGGCACCTGCGCGTGCCCCTTGCCGCCCTTGGGCGCCGCCGTTGCCACGATGTTCACCATTTTCCACTGCTTATTCGCGGCCGCTGCCGCGATCACCACGCTTTTCAACGGGTTGGCTGCCATCGTGCTCTTTCTGTACCTGATTCGGACCCAAAGTAACCTTCTACCTACCCTGGCCCACCCGCCGGTGGCGGCGGCCGGCCGCTGCCGTTGAAATTGAACTTCGGCTGGTTACCGGTGACGTTGGTCTGCGGGCCACGCGATTGGTTGGGGGGTGTGGGCTGAGAGCCCTGCGCCTGTGCTGCCATGGCCGGCAGCTGCGCCCCAGACGGCGGTTGCCCCGGTGCTCCTGGACCACCCGGCGGACCGTTGCCCGGCGGTCCTCCTGGGCCCCCCATCGGCAGAGTGCCGATATGCACCGGCGCGCCCTCCGGCAACTGCGAGCGGGCGGCGAGGAGGCCTGCCGTCAGCTCGGTAGAGATCCGTTTGACGCCCGCCTCGACACCTGCCTGAACGCCTTGTTCAACGCGCTGGTTGATCGGCCCGGACTGCTGCTGCGCCTTATTCTGTTGCTGGCGCTGCTCCAGCTCCTGCTCCGACGGCACGATCTGATCGCCGTCGAGCCCAATCGTATTCGACACCGCGCGCAGCACCTCGCCGCGGCCGGTGATACCGATGATCGAGGCATCCATCGGGTTGGCGGTATGCTGCAAAAATTCGAGCTGGCGCTGGCGGATGGTCTCGCGCTGGATCGCGACATTGACCCCCTGCACCACCAGATTCTCCTCGCCGGTGAGCAATCCGGACGTATCGGTGAGCAGAATCAAGTCGCTGAGCTGGGTGAGCGCGACCTCCATCACATCGCGGTCGATGTTGGCGGCAACGGTCTGCAGCAACTTGCTGGCATTCCCCATCAACATCGCCAGGCCGCTGGCGGTCCGGCCGGCGCCGCCTCCCACCTGCGAGCCACCAACATACTTCGGGATCGCGGAAACATCATCGGAGAGATCGGTGAGAGCTTTGAACACCATCAACAAAGACTGAGAATTATCCGTCGGCTGGTAAAACTCAATGGGAGCCTTGGTATTGTTGCCAACGGGGTCATTGCGTGCATGCCATCGCTTCCAAGGATATAGGTCATCTGTGTTTTCTGTAGGGAGAATACGATCGTCGTTGATGACAACCTGCGGGCCAGAGCTGATCGAGATGTTGTTGACCAGAGACCTAAGCGTCGCATTGCTCGCCTCCTGCAGATCGGCGACGATATCCACCAACCCGTTGCCGATCACCGTGCCGGGAACCTTCTCGAAGCTGGTGATGAAATACGGATGCCGCTGCCGCGGCGACGGCGACATGATCACCTTGATGGCGTGCGAGCCGATCACCCAGGCGCGAATATGATAGTCGCGCAACGGATCGAGCACGCCGGGCATGCCGTAGTCCTGCAGGGTCTGCCCGAGCACATTGCCGTTGAACTCGAACTGGGTGATCAAGCCTGATCGGTTCCAGGCTGGATTCTCTCGCGACTCCAGCACCGCGCGTTCCGCGTCGGTCGTATCCCAGGCATCGTAGAGCCCGCCTTGTCCATACTCCTGCAACACCGCGTAGACTTCGTCGTGATTGAACCCCGGCAAGTCGAGCAGATCGTTCAGCTCGGCGCGCGTGAGGCGCGACTTCTCGATGATGTTGGCGTTGGCGATGTCGGCAACACCCGGCGTCCACCACAGATCGAACGGCGACACCCGCACCCACATCAGCCTCGGTACGTACTGCACCTGCGGCTGGGCCCCACCGCCCGGCGGCCAGACCAGCTTCGGCTGGATCTTGACCTCCGGCCCTTTCAAACAAGCGAACGGGAAAATCGGCAAATCGACCAGGAATTCCGCCAGCGCATGATAGAACTCGCCGTCGCGCAGGATCTCTTCGATCTTGTCCTCGGACACGCCGGCCTGGTCGCGTGCCTTCTTCTTCGCCGCATCGCGCGCCGACTCCAGCAGCAGCATTTTGCGGTTGCGCGCGTCGTCGGGGTTGGGCGGCTGCCCTGAGGTCTGGGCCACCATCTGCTGCTCCTGGCCGAGCAGCTGGTCGATCTTCGCCAGGATGTCCGGCGGAATCTGCGGATCGGCCGGCGGCTTGATCGCCCACGGCCGATCGCTGCCCAAGTAGATATCGCGCAGCAGGCTGGTGGTGGCGCGGCACTTCTGCGCGGAGAGCCGCGCATAGATCTGCGAACCGCCGAACTTCACCACTTCCTGGAACTTGGTCGGATTGTACTGACCGTTGAAGGTGCGCAGCGCCTCGATCATCCGGTTCGACCAGCCGGCCGCGGTGTTGCGATGGTTCCTGAAAATCTCGAACTGGCCACGAATATAGCTCACCAGCTCCGGCACCGGCGCCGTGATCGGCTGCTGTTGCTCGGCCGCCTGCTTATCCTGCTGCGCCAGGTAGGCCTCGTAGGCCGCCGGCGGCACCACCGAAAGAACGCCGTTCGGGCCGAGATCGGATCCGTTTGCCATCGCCTATCCTAAGCGCAGATATCTTTACGATTCGTTAACGATCTCCGCCTAAGCTCGCGGCATGATCGACGAATTCAAGCTCGCCCGGCTCGCACGCGAGCGGGCGAGGAACATCCACTCGCTGCCCGATCTGCTCAACATCTACGAGCTGACGGCGGAGCAGTATGCCGAGATCGAGGCGCTGCCCTACTACCAGCGACTGCTCGAAGCGATGAACATCGAGTGGAATTCATCGCAGTCGACGCTGCTGCGCGCAAAACTCATCTCCGCAGCCTATGTCGAAGATCTGCTGCCGGTGGTGGTCAACCGCTGCAAGAACGAGAACGAGCCGCTGCCCGCGGTGATCAACGGCACCAAGCTCCTGGCCGACATCGCCGGCATGGGCGAGAAGGCGGCCGACACCAATACCCCGACGGAGCGCTTCATCATCAACATCAACCTGGGCGAGGACACCAAGCTCAAGTTCAACAAGTCGCGAGCGATCGACGTCGACGATATCGACCCCAACCAGATCGGAATTGCCCATGACTGACGCCACCAACTACGGCCAGAGCTTTGTCGGCACCGTCAAGGCGCTGATCGAGGCGATCGAGAACGCCAATGTCATGCAGGACCGGCTACAGTCGGAGCCGACCCTGGCAGCCGACACCGCCACCGCCATGAGCGGCGCCGGGCGCGCCGACATGACCGAGCAGGTGATCAACGACGCCGCCAGCGCCATCGTGCAGATCGTGTTCGCCTACAACAGCGGCAGCCCGACGCAGAAGAGCCTGCTCTACAAGGTCCTATGATCGAGTACACGGCGCCGCCGACCATCGCCGCGTTCGCCAAATCACGCGCCTATGGCCGTATCATCGCCGGCCCGGTCGGCTCCGGCAAGACCACCGGCTGCGTGATGGAGTGCCTGCGCCGGTCGATGGAGCAGTCGAAGGCCGACGACGGCTTTCGCTACACCCGCTTCGCCTTCGTGCGGCAGACGCTCAAGCAACTCAAGGACACCGTGCTCAAGGACATCCAGAACTGGCTGGTCGGCCTGGGCGAGTGGAAGGTCAGCGAGAACACCTATTATCTGGAATTCGCAGATGTCAAATCGGAATGGCTGTTCATCCCGCTCGAAGAAGCCGCTGATCAAGCTCGACTACTATCCAGCCAGCTCACCGGCTGCTGGATCAACGAAGCCATCGAGTGTAACTTCGACATCCTTGCTCCCATTAGCGGAAGAATTGGCCGCTATCCTTCAGGAAATCGCGGCGCTCCTACCTGGTACGGAATTATCTCTGACACTAACATGCCGACGGAAATGTCCGACTGGCACAGGTTCATGATCGAGCCGCCGCCCAACTGGCAGGTGTTCATCCAGCCCGGTGGCATGGCAGCAGATGCGGAAAATCTCAACTGGGTGTACCAGACCGAGGAGACCAAGAACCTTCCCGTCGACCACCCGGCGCGGCTGGCGCAGGGGCGGCGGTACTACGAGAACTTCCTGGAGATGTACGGCAATGAACACCCTTGGGTGAAGCGCTATGTCGACGCCGAATATGGGGAGGATCCGGCCGGCGAGGCCGTGTTTCGCGCCACCTTCAACAGCAAGTTCCACGTTGTTGACGAAACCCTCGTCATACCTGGATATCCCATCCTTGTTGGCCAGGACTTCGGGCGAAACCCGTGGTCGATAATCTGTCAGCTGGATCATCTCGGCCGCTTGCTGGTGCACGAAGAAGTGCCCGGCACCAACATCGGCCTGGAGAAGCATGTTGAACAACACTTACGGCCGAAGCTGTACAACAACAAATATATCGGCAACCGGTCGATCATCGTCGGTGACCCGGCAGGAGCAGCAAAGGGCACGATCGCCGAGGAGACCAGCTTCGATGCGCTCAAGCGTCTGGGTTTTTCCGCCTTCCCGGCGCCGTCGAATGACATTGATGTTCGCCTGCGAGCCGTAGAAGCGCTGCTTGGCAAGCAGGTCAACGGCGGCCCGGCGATTTGCTTCAGCCGACAGGGCTGCCCCTGGCTCATCCGCGCCATGAGCGGCGGCTATCGCTTCCAGAAGATCAAGCAGGGCGGCGCGCTGCGCGCGATCCCCGACAAGACGCAAAAAGAGGGCTTCGACCATGTCGCCGATGCGCTGCAATACGCCTGCCTGACCGTGCATGCCAACCTCATGCCCTACTTCCTGACCCGTGCCAACCCGCGTAAGGTGCCGGAGCGAAGCAAAATCACCGCCGCGGGATGGACGTGATGCCCGATATCACCCCGAATGCCGCCGACCTCTTCACCGAAGACTGCATCGCCATGGCCAAGCGCATGCGCCTGGCCGCCGACACCGACGACACGCAGATGATCTTCATGGCCTGCGCCATCCTGGTGTGCTGGACCCTGCTGATGCAGCGCGAGGAGACGCGCAAGGGCGCGCTCGCGCTGCTGCGCGACATGGTCGACCGCGGCCGCGACCTGTTCGAAGGCCAGCACCCGCTCAACTAGCCGCGCAGCGCCCTGGCGACGAGCTTGAGCGCCTTGGCGCGATCGGCCGCCGGCATGCAGTAGCCGTAGCCCCACAACGTCTCGATCGAGAGCCCGAACGGCCGCAGCCGCTTGCGGATGTGATGGATCTGGATGTCGAGGATCTTGATATCGGTCGAGTGCATCAGCCCGCGCGCGTCGTAGATCTCATACAGCAAGGCGCGGCGCACCGCATGCCGGCGCAACAGCGGCAGCATGATGCGCGCCTGCGATTCGGTCAGCCGGAACAGCTGCATCAGCACCACCTGCAGGGTATCGTCGTCGCGCTCGCGCAGGCAGGCGCGGTCCGGCCGGCGCTGCGCCCGCGGCTGCCCCGGCGGCCAGTCGTCGCGCGGCAGGAACAGGAGCTGCCCGGCGAGCCGGGCCTCGCGCAGATGCTGCCAGATGATGTCGCTCGATACCTGCGTCGCCCGCGCGATCACCCGCACCGGGATGCCCTCATAGGCAAGCCGGACCGCAACGGCGGGGGCGACTGCGTCCATGGACGGCTATCTATGGCGGATTGCGCGGTGACGTCAACTATATCTAGAGGTCGCCGGCGGCATGGGCGTCCGCCAGCTGGTCGAGATAATCGACGATGTCGCGCAATCCCGTCAGGTCGTAACCATGCTGCATATACGCGTGGCCGCCGCGGGCATCGTCGATCCACAAGGCGAGCTTGCACGGATCAAGCCGCCCCTCCCGGCATTCGGCAAGCGTCCACTCAAGCATGAATACGATCTGCTGCGCCGGAGCCCAGGAATCAAAATCGCTCGCCGGCTTGGACATCTTGAACGGCTTGGGAAAGTCGACGATCTCCGCAGACATCACTTGCCGCCGACGTTGCGCGCGAAGCTCACGCGCCGGGCGAGCTGGGTGTTGCCGGTGCGCTTAGCCCGCGCCGCAGCCGCAGAGAGCTTGGACGACGGGATGGTCTCGCTCTCCGGCACCCCCAACTGGCGATGCAACGCGCCCTTGGTGCCCTTCTGCTCCATCTTCTTGACCGCCTTCTGGATGAACTTCTCGGCCATGACACAACTCCGGTTCCAGCACATCGAGCCAGTACGGCTTGCCCAATTGCAAATAGTGGCGCAGCGCCTGGGCCGCCTCTTTCGGGGTGACCTCCTCGGTGTCCCCGAGCCAGCCGCCGTTCTCGTTGACAAAGAACAGATCCTGCAGATTGCGCCGGCGGCCGGGACGATCGGCGTCGCCATCCATGCGCGACACGAAGTGCGTGCCGTGCAGGAGATCGCACCAGCCGGCGATGCACGCCGTGGTGCCGCAGTCCCAGTCGCCCATGTTGAACGCCAGCCCGACGGCATAGCCGGATTCGATTTCTCGGCCGGGCCACTCGTGAATGAACACCCCGCGTTCGAGCTTCTCCAACATGTCGATCAGCGCGTCGCGCTCCGCAGCCTTGAGGCCGAGCTTGCGAGCGGGCAGGTAAGTCTGAGCCAGCATGAGGGTCGCCTTTGGAAAGGCGGCCCGAAGGAAAGGTCTGGGATGCTTTGCCTCCGGGCCACAAGGTGGAGAAATCTACCGAGGCGGCGAGCCTAGCACAGGATTCAACGCTTGTAACGGCGAACCCCAGCCATGAATTCCTCCGCCGTCGGCAATGGCGGGTAGGTGCGCGGGTCGTCCTTTTCCGACAGCAGCAGCAACCGGTTCTCATGCAGCAACCGGAACGCTTCGTTCTTCTGCTCGACGGTCGGAGAGAGGTCCGGGTGCACGCAGCGCAGAATGATGTTGTACTCCTCCTTCTTGAACACGCCTTTACTGCGCTGGGCCTGACGGCACCGGTCCGCATCGCGCTCGCGTTCGAGAAAGCGCGGCGCCACATACTCATCGACCCGGCGTTTGATTTCCTTATGCACCGCTTCCTCGAATTGCCGATCGAGTTCACGCTGGTACTGGCGTCGGAACGCATCCAGTTTGTCCTGTGCCGTCTTCGGCAAGGTCGCCAGATCCAACTCGGCTTGCTGCAGAACGGCGCCGATGTAAGCCGCAGTAGAAACATTGGCGGCCTCGGCCTTGCGCTTGATCTCTTCCCAGGCATCGGGCCGCAAGTTGATCGAACGCTGCGCCTGCTTCTCGCCGGGCTTACGATTGGGCTTGCGCTTTCCACGCTTTCGGCCGTCACGGCCGAGGCGTTTTTCAACTGACGCATTTGTGTCAATTGGTCGAGCGCGCCTTATTGTTTCAAAGCTCACGCCGATTGCCTCTGCAATTTTACGATTAGACCAATCCGGATAGGCTTTAATCGCCAGCTCTGCAGCCTTGTGTGCTGGAATATACGCATAGGTTTTTCCACAATGGCATTTTGCCTCGCCCTCGACACCACAAACCGTACACCGTAGAGTATCCACGCTAAGCCTCCATAAATGAAGATTGCCTGCAGCGTTTGCGGCGCTGCAGGCAATCGACCTCAAGCCTCAGCTATCAGCCGTCTCGCTTTCCGCTATCGGAGCGGCAAGGGCGGCACGGCGCCGGCTGGTGCGGTCGATGCGCTGACCATGCTCATCGCGGATGGCGCGCAACGCGTAGATCATATGCGTGCTGATCTGCGCCAGATCGGCAGTTTTGATCGCCAGCTTGCCGTTGTCTGCAGCCCAATTCTGCAACACATAAGCGGCCATGACCTCGTCGGTCTTGCGCGAACCGGTGACGCCTTCGCGGGCATTCACCGTCTGCAGATACGGCACGACGACCTCGTAGGCGCCGTTCATGAGCGCATCCTTGATATGATCGCAGAGCTTCATCGGCCTGGTCGCCAGGACCAGGGTCTCGTTGGTTGCCGGCAACGGCGTTGCCCGCACAGGCATATTCCTCGGCATTTGCTAACCTCCTTGACTTTCATGATGGAAGAAGATAAAGCTGTACAGCATGAAACAGAACAAGTCAACAGCATCTGACTTAAAGCTGATCTCGGTCCGCATCCCCGAGGCGCTATGGCTGGAGGCTAAGAGCTTGTGCCTGCGCGAGGAGGGCGAGCGCTACCGCAGCCTGACCGGCATGGTCGAGCGCGCGCTACGGGTCGAGATCGCGCGCATCAAGGACGAAGAGCTGCAGGATTGAGCTAGGCAGGCCGCCAGCGAAAACAGCACCAGGGCGCAAAAAGCATGGTATTTTGGTAATTATTAAATAATGATTGGCCACATTTAAAACACAAACCGATCACTTATAGGGCAATTTCACTGTAAAATCAATG
>Ga0126371_10000996_pt1 | contig 23537 bp, 24 predicted proteins | sample PanSoiMetaPlot_4_FD_110145 | JGI IMG/M metagenome (GOLD analysis project Ga0126371, IMG submission 110145) | Tropical forest soil microbial communities from Panama - MetaG Plot_4 | ecosystem: Environmental > Terrestrial > Soil > Tropical forest > Bulk soil | place: Panama | collected 2016-02-17 | reverse complement strand
GACCCGCGCGCCGAGCGTTTGGCCTATGCTGTTGTGCAGCTGCGCCAAGACCACGCCTAGGGGACGCTCTATAACCTTGTCGGCTTCCAGACAAAACTGCGGCATGGGGAGCAGAAGCGCGTCTTTCGCATGACCCCCGGTCTCGAGCGGGCCGAGTTTGCCCGCTTCGGCGGGCTGCATCGCAACACTTTTCTTAACAGTCCACTGCTGCTCGACCGGGAATTGCGCTTGAAAGCGCTCCCGCAACTCCGCTTCGCCGGCCAGATCACCGGGGTCGAAGGCTACATCGAGAGCGCCGCGATCGGCCTGCTGGCGGGCCGCTTTGCCGCCGCTGAGCGACAAGACCGTGCGCTCCTCCCGCCACCTCCAACGACAGCGCTGGGTGCGCTGGCCGCGTATATCACCGGCGGCGCCAGTGCTCGCGGCTTCCAACCGATGAACGCAAATTTCGGCCTGTTTCCGCCGCTTGAGGGGGAAGCCGCCGGCAGCTCCGGCCGCAAGGTACTGCTCGTCGGCCGCGCCCGTGCCGACCTCGCATCATGGCTCTCGGCTTGTGGGGGACGGGATCTTGGCGGCGAAGCGCTCAAGAGTTTCCCCCTCGCCCCGCTTGCGGGGAGAGGGGCAACGCCTGCCCGTTAGTCGCTGCGCGGCGACAAATGGGCGACCTTGGGCATGACCTCCTGCGCGAGGAGCCGCATCGACTCCTGCCACGCTCTCGGGTTGCCGCTGTAATCGAAGCAGAAGAGCAGCAGCGCGCCGAAGCCGCCGACCTCGTCATGCATTCGCTCGATCTTCTCGACCACCGTCGCCGGCGAGCCGATCAGCCAATTGTGCCGGGCGCAGTATTCCGGCGTCACATCGCTGTCGGCGACCTCGGGATCGTGCTTCAGGAATTGAATGACGCCAACATCGGTCAACAACGGCAGGAAGTATTCCCGCATCATGCGGCCCATCATGCTCTCGACCGACAGCCGCCAGGCTTCCGCGTCGCTGTCGGCGACAAAGATCTCGCGCACGAGCCGCCAATCGGTGCGGCTTGGTTTCCGGCCGGTGCGGCGCGCTCCTTCCTCGACCGACTCCCAGTGGCTGGCGACGTATCCGGGGTTGAGGTTGAGGCTCATCGGCAGAAAGCCGTGCTCGCCGGCGAGCTTTAGCGTATCCGAGCCCTTGCTGACGCCGGCGACGCCGATCGGCGGGTGTGGCCTCTGCAAAGGCTTGAGGTGGGGCCGCAGGGTCCGCAGCATCAGATCGGTCTTGGTAACCTTCCAATACTTGCCTTGATAATCGAACGGCTCTTCCTCGGCCCAAAGTCTCAGGATGATGTCGAGCGCCTCGCGCGTCATCAGGCGGTGCTCTCCGGCGTTGCCGTCGACATTGAACATCGCCCAGTCGCTCGGCAGGCCGCTGGCTGCGACGCCGAAATTGAGCCGGCCTTGCGCGATGTGGTCGAGCATCGCGACGCGGTTCGCGAGCTCGGCCGGATGGTGATAGGGCAGCAGAAACCCCCCGGGAGCGAGACGGATGTTGCGGGTCTCCATGAGCGACTGCGCGATCAGCAGGTCGGGCGAGGGATGCGGCTCCCAAGGCGCGGTGTGATGTTCGCCGATCCAAGCCTCGCTGAAGCCGAGCTCATCGGCCCAGCGCAAGGTTTGAAGGTCCCATCGATGGCCGTCGAAGAGCGGGCATTCGGGCGGATGCGAGGGCATTGTGAACAGGCCGTATTGCATCGGCACCTCCGGGGCTGATCGCGGATACAAAAAATTTGCGAAACAATTTAGGCGACCGAGGATCGTTTGGCACGCATCGGCATTCGATGCCGCGGAATCCCTGCCCCGTTGGTTAACATGTATCGCTGCCGCGTCAGTCCGTGTCGAATTATGTCAGAATCCCGAATTTTCCGCCTTTTTTTTGCCGCAACTGGGCCGGATTGTCGCACCCACTTCGACCCCAGCTGCCGTCCCCTGCGGTCGGCTGGGGCCTCCAAACAGCCCCTGGATCGGGAGGGTCAGCGATGAGCAAAGCCACCTTGTCTCGACGGCGTACAAGGCGACGGCACGTACGGGAAAAGGCGGTCATCGACCACCTGGTTCGCGCGGTGTATCTTAAAACGGCCGAAAGGGGCACAACCCACTCGGCAGTTACCGCAACCGGTCTTTCGGTAGAGGAACAGGTTCGGAAGAAGTGGCATCCGGGCTTGGGAGGGCTCGCGCTCTTTTAAGGTCCTGTCCCGACAGCCAGCGAACAGCTGAAAAAGAGCCGGTGAAACCCACCGGCTCTTTTTTGCCTGCGCAAATCGCAGGCGGAAAGGCGGGCGCAGCGCGCTGGTAAAGATGCCGTTCGGCTCGAACCTGGTCGGCTGGTAAATCCCGCCTCGATCGCGGAAGTCTATTGGCAGCTTCACCAGCCGCGACTGCTGAATGCAGGAACTCGACATCCGCCCCCTATTGCGAAGCCTGGTGATGGCGATGACGACGGTGGATTTCATTTCGATTTCGGCAGCCCGATGCCTATTTCGCGCCTGTGTGATCCCGCGATCGAGGCGCGGACCGACATCAGGTTCCGCCGCGTCCCGATCCTGCTCGGCGGCGTCTCCAAATTGACAAACAATCGATCGCCGGCCAAAGCGCTGAAGGGGATCAAGAACAAACCGGAATACGAGAGACTGGAAACTGAGCGGTTCCCCCGCCGGCACGGCATCACGAGCTTTCGCCGCGATCCCTTCTTCCCGGTCAATACGCTGCAGTTCATGCGCGGCGCGGTGGCGGCCGAGATCGATGGGTTCTTAGCCCTCTACGTCGAGGCGGCCTTCCACCACATGTGGGAGGAGCCGAAAAAATGGACGACCCGGACGTGATGGAAGCGGCGCTCGGCGGTTCCGGCCTCGAGGGCCCACGCATCCTCGAGCGCAGCCGGGATCCGGCCGTCAAAAAACGCCTGCTACGCAATACCGAGCAATCAGTGGCGCGCGGCACGTTCGGCGTTCCGACCTTCTTTGTCGGCGGCCAGATCTATTTCGGCAAAGATCGGCTGCGCGATGTCGGAGGCGATCCTGGGTACCGCCTGATCCCGGGAAGATCGCGTCGTATCGATCGGCACAGCCGCCGTCAGCCCATCCCGCCCTGTCTGCAGGCAGCAAGAAAGAACGCCACCGTACGCGCCACATGCGGCCCGATCTCGTCGCGCAGCGCCGCAACATCCTCGCCGAACAGCGCGCGCATTAGCATCGGCAGCACGATTAGCTCGATAAACTGGCGTGCGGTGGTGGCGCGGCGGTCTGCGGCGAACGTTGGTAACTGGTCGGATTCCGGGAGTTCCGCCAACAGTCGGGCGACGGCTTCGCTCGCGCGCTCGCGCGCCATGTGGTGCACGCTGGCTGCCAAATCCGGAAACCGGGGTGCTTCGGCAATGGACGCCCGGCACAACCTGATCGTCTCGGGCGCTAGCACCTTGTGCAAGATGGCGGTGGCGATGCTCGCCAGGCGCTCCCCGATTGTGGCGCCGGTCGGGGCAATGCTCTCGTAAGAGCCGGCGACCTCGCGCACCTTGCGCGCCATGACTGCGGCGAACAGCGCCTTCTTGCCGGAGAACCGCGCATAGATCGTCGGCTTCCCCGCACGGGCGACATCGGCGATCTCATCGACGCTCGCGCCCTCGAAACCGCGTTCGAGAAACACCTTCTCGGCCGCATCCAGGATGCGCTCTTCAACCTCGCCCGCGAGCGCGCGGGGCGGGCGACCGGATCGGACAGTGACGCCCGCCCCGGAACGCTGTCTCGAGAGCGTTGCCTCGCTCATGACGTCCCTTTTACCCAACCGTGAACGACACGGGACTCGCGATCGATGCCTCTTGATCTGGTGAGGCGCGCCGCCTAAGTAAAGCAGAACGGAACTGTTTCGTTTCGTTTTGAAAAAGGCCGCGATGATGTTAGAGCGCGAAAGTCGAGAGACGGGCGACCAGACGCTCGTGGAGGCGCCGCGATCCGAATCCGCGCCGCTTCGCGGAAGGCGCGAGCCCTATGGCCCCGCGACAGATGGGGCGGACCGGCTTCGCGCCCCGGAGCGCCGCGAGCAGCCCCTCGAGGCGGACGAGGATCTTGAGCCGCAAGAGCGCGGCGCGGGGGGCGGAGTCCACCAGAGTTGGCTGCGCCAGCACCCGATTGCGGTCGCTTTCGGTTTGCTGTGCCTGCTTCTGGCGCTGCCAGCCGGCTATCTCTACTGGGATTACATCAGCCATTTCGAGGTGACGGACGATTCCTACGTCGCGGCCCGCCAATTCGCGATCGCGCCTGAGGTGTCGGGTTATATCACGGCGGTTCCGGTCACCGACAACGAGCACGTTGTGGCCGGTCAAGTCATCGCCCGCGTTGACGACCGCACTTACCGCGCGGCGCTCGACCAGGCGGAGGCGCAGGTCGCCGCAGCAAAGGCGAACATCGAGAACATCGAGGCGCAGACGACTGTGCAGCAGGCCCAGATCGCCGCCGACCAGGCTCAGCTGGACCAACAGCAGGCGGCGCTGGTGTTCGCGCAGCAGCAGGCGGCGCGCTACCAATATCTGGCGCAGACACAACTCGCGGGCAGCGTTCAGAATGCCCAGCAATACACCTCGCAGCTCCATCAGCAGCAAGCCGCGGTCGAGAGCGCGTTGGCGACCCTCAAACTGGCGCAGCGGCAAGTCGAGGCGCTGAAGGCGCAGCGCGACAGCGACATCGCGAGCCTTGCGCAAGCCAAGGCCCAGCGCGAACAGGCGCAGCTGAACCTCGGTTATACGGTCGTCAAGGCAGACCAGCCCGGTCGCGTCGTTCAGCTCATCGCCGCTGTCGGCCAATACGCGCAGCCGGGAGCGAACCTTTCGATGTTCGTGCCGGATGACATCTGGGTCTGGGCAAACTTCAAGGAGACGCAGCTCAACCACATGCGGCCGGAGCAGCCGGTGACGATCGACATCGACGCCTATCCGGGACGCGGCATCGACGGCCATGTCGCGAGCGTGCAGCCCGGATCGGGGACCGCGTTCTCGCTGCTTCCGGCCCAGAATGCCACGGGCAACTGGGTCAAGATCGTGCAGCGCGTACCGGTCAAGATCGTCATGGACAATCCGCCGAGCGACGTCGCGCTCGGTCCCGGCATGTCCGTCGAGGTCAATGTTCGGGTCAATCCAAACCCGCCGCTCTATAAGCAGATCGGGAGGTGGCTGTGAGCGGCGGCGCAATCCGAGTGGGAGCGCCCGCGCCAACCACCGATGCAGGGGTCAACCCATGGCTGATCGCGGTTCTGGTGGCGTTCGCGGCGTTCATGGAGGTGCTCGACACCACGATCGCCAACGTTGTGCTGCCCTACATCGCCGGCGGCCTGGGAGTGAGCGCGGATGAGGCGTCCTGGGTCGTCACAACGTATCTGGTCGCTAACGCCGTCAGTTTGACGGCGAGCAGCTTCCTCGCCCGCCTGCTCGGCCGCAAGCGCTTCTTCCTGATCTGCCTCGCGCTGTTCACAGCGAGTTCGGTGCTGTGCGGATATGCCTGGAATCTCGAAGCGCTGCTGCTGTTCCGCATCGTGCAGGGCCTTGGCGGCGGCGGCATGGTGCCGCTCTCGCAATCAATCCTGGCCGATTCCTTCCCACAGGAGAAGCGCGGCCAGGCCTTCGCCTTGTTCGGCGTGGCGATGATCGTGGCGCCGGTGGTCGGGCCGACACTGGGCGGCTGGCTCGCCGACAATCTCTCCTGGCGCTGGTGCTTTGACATCAATGGGCCGGTCGGCGTGATCGCGTTCGCGATGATCGCGGCAATCCTGCCGGCGCCGAAGAACCTGGCCGAACAGCGCAAACGGCTGCAGGAGCAGGGCGGGTTCGATCTCGTCGGCTTTGTGTTGGTCGCAACCTTTCTCGGCGGGCTCGAGATCGTGCTCGACCGTGGGCTCGAAGACGACTGGTTTGCGTCGTCTTTCATTGTCGAAGTCGCGGCTGTCTGCGCGTTGGCGTTCGTGTTGATGATCCCTTGGGAACTGAGCCGCCGCAATCCAATGGTCGATATCCGCATGGTGGCGACGCGCCAGTTCGGAGCCTGTTTTGTCGTGATGCTGGCGACCGGCGCCATCCTGCTCGCGACCACCCAGTTCCTGCCCAACCTTGTGCAGCAGGATTTCGGCTATACCGCGACCTGGGCAGGCCTTGTGCTGTCGCCGGGCGGTCTAGTCACAATGCTGATGATGTTCGTCGTCGGCCGTCTGTCGGGCAAGGTTCAGCCCAAATATCTGATCGTCATTGGAGCGGTGCTCACCGCGCTCTCGATGTACGGCCTGACCAATGTCTACGGCGATCTCGATTTCTGGTTCTTTGCGCGCTCGCGGATGCTGCTCGGCGTCGGACTGCCGCTCCTTTTCCTGCCGACCATGACCGCATCTTACGACGGCGTTCCGCCTGGCAAGACCGACCAGGCCTCGGCCCTGCTCAACGCCGCGCGCAATATCGGCGGCTCGATCGGCATCTCGCTCGCCAACAATGTGCTATGGGACCGCGAGCAGTTCCACCAGAGCATGCTCGTCGGCCAGGCGATCCCGTCGAGCGTCCAATATCAGGACACGCTGCATCAGGTGACGAACTATTTCGTCGCGCAGGGCAGCTCGCTATGGGACGCCCAGCATCAGGCCATCCAATGGATTGGACACCAGGTGCAAATGCAGTCCTCGTACCTCGGCTACATGGACGTCTTCTGGGTGCTGATGGTGATCTCGCTCGCAGCCGTGCCATTGGCGTTGAGCCTGCGCAAGAGCAAGCTCGGCGGCGCCGCCCACGCGGGGCATTAATGGACGCGAATGCGCCGCTAGCCTCCCGACCAAAAGTTTAAGAGATCAACCTTTGCTGGCCATTGCGAGGAGCCGCAGGCGACGAAGCAATCGCGATCGGCGGAGCGAAACGAGCCCGAGATTGCGCCCCCCGGAACGCTCGCCCTTGGCGGGCGGCCGTCTGGGGGTCGCAATGACGATCTTTTTTATATCAATAGCTTGGCGTTCGCCAGATCAACCGCCCGCACGCGTCACGCCGAAATGGTCCGCCAGTTCTGCACCGGTGAAGCCGTGTGTAAAGCTCTGCGGGTCGAGCGGCAGCATGCCGACGTTCCATTCGTTCCATTCGGCGACCAGACGCTCGTAGACGTCTTTATGGCGCTCCTTCAGATTGGCTCGCTCCATCGGGTCGCGGACAACGTCGAACAGAAACGTATTGTCGAGGATCTTGAGGTACTTCCAGTCGCCGTCGCGCATCGCCTGCTGGTCGTGGAGTTTGTAGCGCCAGAAACAGCTTGCGCGAGATCGGCGCCGATGCTTGCATCAGTACCGGCAGCAGGTCGATTCCATCGGGAGGAACGCTCGGATCGGGAGCGGTGCCGGCAGCGGCAAGCAGCGTCGGGAACCAATCCATGCCGATGGTCACTTGATCCGAGGCTGTGCTGGCGGGAAGCCGCCCCGGCCAGCGCATAATCGCCGGAACGCGGAGGCCGCCCTCGAGCAATTCGGTTTTTCTGCCGGTGAATGGCCAGGTGTCGGAAAAGCGCTCGCCGCCATTGTCGCTGGTGAAGGCGACGATCGTATTCGCTGCAGCGCCGGTTGCGTCGAGCGCCTGAAGGACGCGGCCGATCTGCAAGTCCATCCGCTGCACCATTCGCTGATAGGTCCGCTGACTGCCGCCGTCATAATGGAATAAGCTCTTGAGGCGCCGCGCCTCTGCTTCATCCTCCGGCGCCTCCCACGGCCAATGCGGCGCGGTGAAGTGGAGGCTGATAAAGTAAGATGCATCGGACCGGGCGTAGGCCTCTACGAGTTCGACAGTGTGGTCGCCCAGCAAGTTCGTCAGATAACCCGACTGCCGGATCGCAACATCGTCATTCCATAAATCCTCGGTGCCGCTCGCGGGCGGGCCGGATTTGTGCGTGAAATAATCCACCGCGCCGCTGCGAATGCCGTAAAAATGCTCGTAGCCGCTCTGCAGCGGCCCGAACTCGGGCGGCATGCCCAAGTGCCACTTGCCGATCAGTGCGGTCCGGTACCCGATCCCCTTCACGATCGAAGGCAGGGTCGGGTGATCCGGCGGCAGGCCGAGCTTGCGCGGCGTCCGGCTGCTCAGCGGCTCCTCGAGGCCGAGCGCCAGCCGGTATTGGTATCGTCCCGTCATCAACGCAACGCGCGAGGCGGTGCACACCGCTGAATTCGCATAGGCCTGCGTAAAGCGCACGCCCTCGGCGGCGAGGCGATCGATATGGGGCGTCGCGAAATCGCGGCGACCATAGCACGATACATCGGCATAGCCGAGATCGTCGGCGAGAATGAACAAGATGTTCGGCCTACCTTGTGCCATTCCCTGCGCCCTCTTCTCCGAGACCGCTCACTGCATTCGTAGCATCGTTCGGCGTGCCGGGGTCGGTGTATTTAGTTGACAAAGTCAGGTAAATAGGTAACTTGAGCACGCATTGAGCGCGGAGTGCTAGATGCAAAGCTTGGCAGCGGAGGAAAGGGTCGCCGCGGTCCGGCGATTCAACCGCTTCTACACGCGAAAAATCGGCGTCTTGCATGAGGGATTGCTCGGCAGCCCGCTCTCGCTGACCGAAGGCCGCGTACTGTATGAATTGGCGCAGCGGGCGCCGACAACAGCGTCCGAGCTTGCCGTTGAGCTCGCATTGGATTCGGGCTACCTGAGCCGCATCCTCAGCGGCTTTGAGAAGCGCGGCCTCGTACAGAGGCGGCCCTCTGCGGAGGACGGACGGCAGGTTGTCCTGACGTTAACGGACCTCGGCGGCGAGATGTTTGCGACGATCAACGCCCGCTCGCATGAGGAGATCGCTGCGCTATTGGGCTGCTTGAGCGAGCAGGACGAGGCGCGGCTGGTCGGCGCGCTCGAGACTGTGGAAGCCCTCCTCGAAGACCGGCGCGGTGCCGGCGCGCCCGCCTACATTCTGCGACCGCACCAGCCGGGCGATATCGGCTGGATCATCCATCGGCACGGGGTGCTGTATGCCGAGGAGTATGGGCTCGATGAAACCTTCGAAGCACTGGTCGCAAAGATAGCCGCGGCGTTTATCGAAAACTTCGATCATCGTCGCGAACGCTGCTGGATCGCGGAGCGCGACGGCGGAATTGTCGGTTCTGCGTTTCTGGTCAAGGAAGGCGAACAAATCGCCAAGTTGCGCCTGCTTTACGTAGAGCCGAAAGCTCGCCGGCTCGGCATCGGCAGCCGGCTTGTTGCTGAGTGCGTCGGATTTGCGCGCCGCGGGGGCTATCGAAAGCTTACACTGTGGACAAATGATGTGCTGGTCTCCGCGCGCCGCATTTACGAAGCTGCCGGTTTTTCTCTAGTGCGTGAAGAGCCGCATCACAATTTCGGCCACGACTTGGTCGGGCAATATTGGGAATTGCCGTTGAACTCGCCCGGCTGACGCTTTGGGATGCCGCGGCTCGCATTGACGGTCCCGGGCCTCAACCATAAATACTACGCCGCACAGCGGCCCTAACGGGCCGCATTTGTTCATGCAAGGAAAGCCATGAAGCCGAACCGGCGCCCGGCGAACCCCTGTTTTTCTTCCGGCCCCTGCGCAAAGCGGCCGGGATGGTCGCCCGCGGTACTGGACAAAGCGCTGGTCGGGCGCTCGCATCGCTCCGGGGTGGGGCTGTCGCGGCTTGTCGAAGTCGTCGACCGCTCACGTGCGATCCTCGGCATTCCCGCCGATTGGCGGGTCGGCATTGTGGCTGGCTCCGATACCGGCGCGATCGAGATCGCGATGTGGTCGCTGTTGGGCGCGCGCGGCGTCGATATGCTGGCCTGGGAGAATTTCGGCGAGGGCTGGGTCGCCGATGTGGCGCAGCTGAAGTTGCCCGACGTCCGGGTGATGCAGGCGCCTTATGGGCGGCTTCCCGATCTTTCTCGGGTCGATCCCGTCCGTGACGTTGTCTTTGTCTGGAACGGCACGACTTCGGGAGTGCGGGTGCCGCATGGCGACTGGATCGCCGCCGACCGTGAGGGGCTCACCATCTGCGACGCCACCTCGGCAATCTTCGCGATGCGGTTGCCCTGGGACAAGCTCGATGTCGTCACCTGGTCGTGGCAGAAGTCGCTGGGAGGCGAGGGGGGCCATGGCGTGCTGGCGTTGTCACCGCGTGCCGTCGAGCGACTCGAGAACTACACGCCGCCTTGGCCGCTGCCCAAGCTCTTCCGGCTGACGTCGAAAGGCAAGCTGATCGAGGGCGTGTTCCGGGCGGAGACGATCAACACTCCTTCGATGCTGTGCGTCGAAGACGCGCTCGACTCGCTGAGATGGGCGGAAGCAGTTGGCGGCCTCGACGGATTGATCGCCCGGTCCGAGCGGAACCTTGCGGTCCTCCTTGGCTGGGTCGAAAGATGCCCTTGGGCCGAACCGCTCGCCGAAGATCCGCTCACGATCTCCTGCACCTCCCCGCAATTCAAGATTACTGATCCGTGGTTCACCCGCCTTTCTGCCGAGGAGCGGTTTCAGACGGTGCGAGCGATGACCCGGCGGCTCGAACAGGAAGGCGCCGGTTACGATATCGCGAGCCACCGCGCCTCGCCGCCCGGCCTGCGGATCTGGACCGGACCGACGGTCGAGGCGACCGATGTCGAGGCTCTGCTGCCCTGGCTCGATTGGGCCTGGCAGGAGCAATGCCGTGAGGCCAAGGCCGCCTAGATAAAGCTACAGCGCAGAGGTCGCCGACGATACGTGGTGTTATGCCGAGGTCGCAGGCGTGCTGCGCTTTCTGCACGTCGTCTGCGGTCTCCTCCCAGAGAGTGATGAAATGCCGAGAGTGCTGATTTCGGATGAGCTGAGCCCGCGCGCGGCAGAGATTCTTGCCGCACGCGGGCTCGAGGTGGATTTCCAGCCCGGTCTGCCCGCTGCGGAGCTGAAGGCGCAAATTGGCCGGTACGAGGGTCTTGCCGTGCGCTCGGCAACGAAGGTCACGAACGCTCTGATGCAGCGCGCCGAAAAGCTCAAAGTCATCGGCCGCGCCGGGATTGGGGTCGACAATATCGATGTCGCCGCTGCGACGCAGCGCGGCATCGTCGTGATGAACACGCCCTACGGCAATTCCATCACTGCCGCCGAACATACGATTGCGTTGCTCTGCGCGCTGTGCCGTGAGATCCCGGCCGCCGATCGCTCGACGCAAGCCGGGAAATGGGAGAAATCACGTTTCATGGGCGTCGAACTGACCGGCAAGACGCTCGGCATCATCGGCTGCGGCAATGTCGGGTCGCTCGTCGCGGAGCGCGCCTTGGGGTTGCGGATGAAGGTCGTCGCCTATGATCCGTTCCTGTCGCCGGAACGCGCCCTCGATCTCGGCATCGAAAAGGTATCGCTCGACGCGCTGCTTGCCCGTGCCGACTTCATCACACTGCACACGCCGCTGACGGAAGCGACAAGAAACCTGATCGACGCGCGCGCGGTGAAGAAAATGAAGCGCGGCGTGCGCCTGGTGAACTGCGCCCGGGGCGGCCTCATCGTCGAGACCGACCTCGCCGCCGCGCTCGACAGGGGTCACGTGGCCGGCGCCGCAATCGATGTATTTGCCGAAGAACCGGCGGTGCGCAGCCCGTTGTTCGGACGCGATAATGTGGTCGCCACGCCGCACCTCGGCGCCGCGACCGCCGAGGCGCAGGAAAACGTCGCGCTGCAGATCGCCGAGCAGATCGCCGATTTCCTGCTGACCGGCGCTGTCTCCAATGCGGTCAACATGCCTTCTCTCACCGCTGAGGAGGCCAAGCGTCTTAACCCTTACATGCGATTGGCCGAGCAACTCGGCAGCTTTGCTGGCCAGTTGACCGAGACCGGCATCAAATCGGTGGCTGTCGAATACGAGGGCGCGGTCAGCGAACTCAATGTCAAACCGCTGACCGCGATCGCGCTTACCGGACTGCTGGCGCCGCAGCTGGTCACGGTCAACATGGTCAATGCGCCGGTGATCTGCCGCGAGCGCGAGATCCGCGTGAGCGAGACGACGCGTGTCAAGCCGGCCGATTACCAAACCTTGATCCGGGTCATCGTTACAACCGAACGGCGGCGGCGCGAGGTCGCCGGCACGCTGTTCGCCGGCGACAAGCCGCGCATCGTCTCAGTCGAGGGCATCCCGCTCGAAGCGGAGCTGGGCGGCCACATGTTGTTCGTGCGCAACTACGACAAGCCCGGGTTCATCGGGGCATTGGGCAACGCGCTCGGCGCCGCCGACGTCAACATCGCGACCTTCCATTTGGGCCGCACCGCCCCGGGGCAGGATGCGATCGCCCTCGTCGAAGTCGATCAGCCCCTCACTCCTCCGATCCTTGACACCGTGCGCGGCCTGCCGCACGTGATCCAGGTCAAGGCGTTGCGCTTCTAACCTTCTCATTCTAAAAGGAAACCACAGGGACATGTGTGGAACTCGGCATGTTTTCTCCGTGCGCTCCATGTCTCTGTAATGCATCGCTTGAAGCGCCATGAGCGAGGCTCTACACCCGGCTTTGTTGCCGGCTGGCATGTACGACCTTTTGCCGCCCGACGCTGAGGTGGAAGCGCAGGTCGTTGCGCGGCTCATGACCACCCTCGCGGCGCATGGCTATGAACGGGTGAAGCCGCCGCTCGTCGAGTTCGAAGAGACTTTGTTCTTGGGAGCCGGGGCGACGATGGTCGGCGCGACCTTTCGCATGATGGATCCCGCCTCGCACCGTATGATCGGCGTGCGGGCCGACATGACCCCGCAAATTGCACGGATCGCGGCGACGCGGCTCGGCGATGCGCCACGTCCGTTGCGGCTGAGCTATGCCGGACAGGTGCTGCGGGTTACCGGGTCCGAGATCCGGCCGGAGCGGCAGGTGGGGCAGGTTGGCGCGGAGTTGATCGGCGCGGCGGGGTCGGCGGCCGATGTCGAGGTGATCGCGGTGGCCGGCGAGGCGCTCGCCGCGATTGGCGTGCCGCATCTCTCGGTTGACATTACCTTGCCGACGTTAGTGCCGGCGATCGCCGAGGCCTACCGCATTTCCGCCGCGCACGCGGCGGCCTTGCGTGCGGCGCTCGACCACAAAGATATCGCGGCGGTGGTCGCAATTGCGGGCGAGACGGGGGAGCTTTTCGCGCAGCTGCTCACGGCGGCGGGACCCGCCTCTGCTACCTTAGCCGCTCTCGCCCGCCTCGATTTGCCGGAGCGGGCGCGGGCGGAGCGGGTAAGATTGGCTGCCGTGCTCGATGGGCTTTCCGCGGCGGCGCCCCAACTCAAAGTCACAGTGGATCCGGTCGAGAACCGCGGCTTCGAATATCACACGGGCATCAGTTTCACATTCTATGCCGGGGGGATCGCCAGTCACGGTCCGGTCTGTGATCTCGGGCGCGGCGGCCGCTACGAAGCCGGCGACCCATTGGCATCAGAGCCGGCTACCGGGTTTACGCTCTACACCGACACGATCTTGCGAAGCTTGCGGCGGCCTGCTGGCCCCCGGCGATTGCTACTGCCATTCGGCGTTGATGCCGCGCTCGGTCGCCGTCTTCGGGCCGACGGTTGGGTTACCGTTGCAGCGCTTGAAGCCGTTAGCGACTGGCGCGCCGAGGCGCGCCGCCATGGCTGCGACCATGTTTTGGAGGATGGGCAACCGGTGAAGATCGGGTGAGGGAGGCGCAAGATGGGCAATGTCGCCGTTGTCGGCGCCCAATGGGGTGACGAGGGCAAAGGCAAGATCGTCGACTGGCTATCAGAACGCGCCGATGTCGTGGTGCGCTTTCAGGGCGGGCACAATGCCGGTCACACGCTCGTCATCGGCAATGCCGAATACAAATTGAGCCTGTTGCCCTCTGGAGTCGCGCGGCCGGGCAAATTGTCGATCATCGGCAATGGCGTCGTCGTCGATCCCTGGGCGCTCGCCGACGAGATCGAAACGATGCGCGGCAAGGGCCTCGACATCTCCCCAAAGAATTTGCGGCTGGCCGAAAACGCGGCGCTGATCCTGCCGTCGCACGGCGCGCTCGACCGCACCCGCGAAGAGCGGCGGGGCGACAAGAAGCACGGCACCACCGGCCGCGGCATCGGCCCGGCCTACGAGGACAAAGTCGGCCGCCGCGCCGTGCGGGTCTGCGATCTGGCCGACAGGCAGGCGCTCGAAGACCGGGTGGATGAGGTGCTCTTGCACCACAACGCGCTGTTGCGCGGGCTTGATGCGCCGCCGGTCGATCGCGGCGAATTGCTCGCCGCCTTGCGTGAGGTGGCGCCGCGTATCCTGCCCTATGCCGATCGCTGCTGGCGTCTGCTCGACGAGGCGCGCCGCCAGGGCAGGCGCATCCTGTTTGAGGGCGCGCAGGCGGCGATGCTCGATGTCGACCATGGCACCTATCCTTACGTCACCTCATCAAATGCGCTAGCCGGCCAGGCCGCCGCCGGCTCGGGCATCGCGCCGTCGGCGGTCGGTTATGTGCTCGGCATCACCAAGGCCTATACGACGCGCGTCGGCGCCGGGCCGTTCCCGACCGAGCTGAACGAAGAGATCGGCGAGACGCTCGGCGAGCGCGGCCGCGAGTTCGGCACGGTAACCGGCCGCCGCCGCCGCTGCGGCTGGTTCGATGCGGTCGCGGTGCGCCAGGCGGTCACCGTCGGCGGCGTCGATGGCATCGCGCTGACCAAGCTCGACGTGCTCGACGGTTTTTCCGAGATCAAGATCTGCACCGCTTATCGTCGCGGCGGCGAGCTCTACGATTACATGCCGGCCGGCGCCACCGCACAGGCCGAGATCGAGCCGGTTTACGAAACTGCCGAAGGCTGGCGCGAGAGCACCCGCGGAGCGCGCTCCTGGGCCGATCTCCCGGCGACCGCGATCAAGTACATCCGGCGGCTCGAGGAACTGATCGGGGCGCCGGTCGCCCTGTTATCGACGAGTCCCGAGCGCGAGGATACGGTGCTGGTACGTGACCCCTTCGCGGACTGAAGGCAGCGCGGGCTGCACGGCCTTCGCCAAACGCTTGCCTACCGACCACCGCGGCCTTGCAATGCGACGGCCGGCTTGCCGCTCGGGCGAAGATGGTCGCCGATATAGCCGTCGACATGGCCAACCAGGGCGTCGACCCGATCGGCGAAATAATGGTCTCCACCTGGTATTTTCCGAAAGTCGATTTTGATGTCGCGCTGATGGGAGAGCTTCGTGACGAGCTTCTGCACGGATTCAACCGGCACCACTGCGTCCTGATCGCCTTGCAGGATGAGGCCGGATGACGGGCAAGGCGCGAGGAAAGTAAAGTCATATATATTGGCGGGTGGTGCGATTGAGATGAAGCTCTCGATCTCCGGCCGCCGCATCAGCAATTGCATGCCGATCCACGCCCCGAACGAAAATCCGGCCACCCAGCAGGATCCGGCGTTCGGATTGTAGGTTTGCATCCAATCGAGCGCCGATGCCGCATCGGAAAGCTCCCCTTCGCCCCGGTCGAAGGTCCCCTGGCTTCGCCCGACGCCGCGGAAGTTGAAACGCAAGGTCGAGAAACCGCGGCGTACGAAACACTGGTACAAGGCATAGACCACCTTGTTGTTCATTGTGCCGCCATGTTGCGGATGCGGATGCAGCACGAGCGCCATCGGCGCACCGGCGCCGCGGGCATGGTGGTAGCGCGCCTCTATTCGGCCGTCCGGGCCGTTGATGATCACATCGGGCATCTCATGTCCTACTAATCCCGTCGGATATTACCGTCGGGCTCGCGGCCTTCATCGGGCAATTCTTGATCACGCCTGTCGGGCAATTATATTTCGTTCGGCCCATCGCCGCCAAACCGCTGCAATTTTAACATATAGTGACTCTGATGCTGTGGAAAAACCTGCGGGACGAAATCGACGCCACGCTAGCGCGCGATCCCGCCGCGCGATCCCGCCTCGAGGTCGTGCTCTGCTATCCCGGCTTTCAGGCGCTCCTCTCCTATCGCGCGGCGCATTGGCTTTGGGAGCGGGGCTGGCTCTTGGCGGGGAGGTTCGTCTCGCATATCGGGCGCATTTTGACCGGCATCGAAATTCACCCTGGTGCGCGCATTGGCAAGCGACTCTTCATCGATCACGGGATGGGAGTGGTGATCGGTGAGACCGCCGAGATCGGTGACGACTGCACGCTGTATCATGATGTCACATTGGGGGGCAGGGCGCCGCAGCGCGGCGAGTATGGCCGCAAGCGGCATCCGACCCTCGGCAACGGCGTCATTGTCGGTTCCGGCGCCCAGATCCTCGGCCCCTTCCGCATCGGCGATGGCGCCCGGGTCGCAGCGCAAGCCGTCGTGCTGTCTGAAGTGCCCGATGGCGTGACGATGGTCGGCCCGCCCGCCCGCTCGGTCGCCAAGCGTGGCGAGAAGGCTTCGGACACGGTGTTTCAGGCTTATGGTATTCCCGGTGAGGACATCCCTGACCCGATCGCCCGCGCCCTCAACGGGTTGCTCGACGAGGTTACGACGCTGAGAGCTCGTGTTGCCGAACTTGAGAAGGGCGAGCGGGCCCGGACCGGCAGCAGCGAAGCACCGGAGCGGCAGCTCGGTAACGGCGCCGAGGATCAGGAACGGATAGCCTGAGGGCCGACTGATGAGGTTGAGCACCAAGGGACGCTATGCGGTCATGGCAATGGTCGATCTCGCGCAGCATTCCAAAGGCAACCCGGTGTCGCTCGCCGAGATCGCCGAACGGCAAGAGATATCGCTATCCTACCTCGAGCAGCTGTTCGCGATGCTGCGCAAGGGCGGCCTCGTTACGAGCGTACGCGGCCCCGGCGGCGGGTATCTGCTCGCTCGCGACCGCAACCAGACGCGCATTTCCGACATTATCCTCGCGGTCGACGAGCCGATCCGCGCGACCCGCTGCACCCCCGGCGCTCCGGTCGGCTGCCGCGGCAATCGCACCCGTTGCTCCACGCATGACTTATGGGAGGAGCTCGGTAACCAGATCCATCTTTTTTTGAGCTCGGTGTCTGTCGAGGATGTCTGCGAGCAACGGGTGCTCGGGATGAGCGGACGGCTGCATTGCCAGACTTTTCATTCCGCGGTCGCAGCAGGAACGTGATGTACCCCGATAACTCGAACCTGGCGCTGCGCAGGCGCCCGCCGGTGCGGCGCGAGACTTATCTCGATTGGAACGCGACCGCACCTCTGCGTCCCGAAGCGGCGGAAGCGATGTCGGCGGTGCTGGCGCGCTGCGGCAACGCGTCCTCGGTTCATCGTTGGGGCCGCGCGGCGCGTCAGACCGTGGAACGCGCGCGCGATAGCGTTGCGGCTCTGCTCGGGAACGCCGGTTCCGAAGGGGTGATCTTTGTGAGCGGCGGCACGGAGGCAAATCATCTCGCCTTGCTCGGGGCCGGCAGGGCGCGCATCCTCGTTTCCGCCGTCGAGCACGATTCCGTGCGTCATGCGGTTCCGGGGTGCGGGACGATTCCGGTCAAACGCGATGGGATCGTCGCACTCGACGCGCTCGACCGGCTTCTCGCTGCCGACGGACGGCCGGCGCTCGTCTCGGTCATGTATGCGAATAACGAGACCGGCGTCATTCAGCCCGTGGCCGACATCGCTGCGGTCGCGCACGAGCATGGTGCGCTGTTCCATTGCGATGCGGTGCAAGGCGCGGGAAAGCTTCCTCTGCGCGTCGAGGAAATCGGTGCCGACCTCGTCAGCCTGTCGGCGCACAAGCTCGGCGGTCCACCGGGTATCGGCGCGCTGGTGGTGAAGCGCGAGTTCGACTTGGCGCCATTGTTCCGTGGCGGCAGCCAAGAGCGCGGGCGCCGCGCCGGGACAGAAAACCTTCCGGGGATTGCCGGGTTTGGTGCGGCCGCGACGGCGGCCCTCGCGGACATCGCGGTCTACGACCGGATCCGCGCGCTCCGCGACCAGTTGGAGAAGGAAATCGCCGAGACCCCCGACGCGGTCGTGCTTGGGGCTGGCGCACCGCGGCTGCCGAATACCACAGCGATCGCGATGCCCGGTGTGAGCGCCGAAACCCAGGTCATCGCGCTCGATCTCGATGGTGTCATGGTCAGTTCCGGTGCGGCCTGTTCGTCCGGTAAGGTAGGCCCAAGCCACGTGTTGGCCGCGATGCGGGTCGGATCCGAACTCGCCGGGTCGACGATCCGGGTCAGTCTCGGTTGGAATTCGACGGAGGAAGACATCGCTCATTTCCTGCTAGCCTGGACCGCCCTCTACCGGCGCCGGCGCGGCATTACCGCGGGAGCGCGCGCGGCATGAGCTCGGTCTTTGTGCCTTCCCGCGCACAGGCGGCGCAGGTCGCGGCCGCCAACACGCCGCCGATCTATCTCGATAATCAGTCGTCAACGCGGGTCGATCCGCGGGTTGTCGAGGCGATGCTGCCTTATTTCACCGAGCATTTTGGCAACCCGCACAGCTCGAGCCACACCTACGGCCGCATTGCCGCTGAGGCGGTCGAGCAGGCGCGGCGCGACATCGCGGCGCTGATAAAGGCCGATCCGCGGGAAGTCTATTTTACGTCGGGCGCCACCGAGTCGAACAACCTGGCGATCAAGGGCGCCGCGCATTTCGCCCGGGCCTACCCGCAAGAGGGGCGAGCCCGCGATCACATCGTCACGCTGCCGACCGAGCACAAATGCGTGCTCGAAAGCTGCAAGGCGCTCGAACAGGAAGGCTTTTCGGTAACCTACCTTGCTGTCGAGCCAAATGGCCTGGTATCGCTCGCGGCGCTCGCGGCGGCAATCACCGAGCGGACCCTGCTGGTGTCCGTAATGGCCGCGCATAACGAGATTGGGGTCGTCCAGCCTCTCGCCGAGATCGGAGCGCTGTGCCGTTCCAAGGGCGTTCTGTTCCACAGCGACGCCGCGCAGGCTTTCGGCAAGATCCCGGTCGATGTCGAGGCGATGAAAATCGACCTGCTGTCGATTTCCGGGCACAAGATCTATGGCCCAAAAGGTGTCGGCGCGCTCTATATCCGGCGGCGGCCGCGGGCGCGCCTGCTGCCGCTGATCGACGGCGGCGGCCAGGAGCGCGGCTTGCGCTCCGGTACGTTGCCGACGCCGCTCTGCGTCGGGCTCGGCCGAGCGGCAGCGATCGCCGGTACGGAAATGGCTGAGGAGGCGGATCGGCTCCGCCGCCTCCGCGACCGGCTGCTGATGAACCTGTCGCGACGCGTGGCGGGACTGCAGCTGAATGGGGATCGCGAGCGCCGCCTCCCCGGCAGCCTCAACCTGACTTTTCCCGGCATTTCGGCGCAGGCAATGATCGAGGCCACACCGAGCATCGCAATTTCCACCGGCTCGGCCTGTACCTCGGCCTCGATCGAGCCCTCCTATGTATTACGCGCACTCGGCCTTTCAGACGAATTGGCGAACGCCTCGATCCGCGTTGGTCTCGGCCGTTTTACGACCGCGGCTGATGTCGATTTCGCCGCCGACGCTCTCGCGGCCGCCGCCGCGAGGCTGACAGCGCAATCAGGCGCACCCACATAAGAACGGACATTCCACCAATGCCGGTTATTGAATTCGCGTTTGGAGATCGGGTCGGATGAGGGCCAAAAAACAGGTCTTGTTGGTGACGGACGCGGCGGCGGCGCGGATCCAGACGCTGCTTGCCAAGCGCGGCAGGCCATCGGCCGGAGTACGCATCGGTGTGCGTGCTCGAGGCTGTTCCGGGCTCAGCTATACGCTCGAATACGCCGACGAGAAGGGGAAGTTTGACGAGGTCGTCGAGGACAAGGGTGTGACGATCCTCGTCGATCCGAAGGCGATTATGTTCATCCTCGGCACCGAGATGGATTACGTCGAGGAAAAGTTGCAAAGCGGCTTCACATTCCGCAACCCCAACGAAAAAAGCCGCTGCGGTTGCGGCGAGTCGTTCCACGTCTGAGTGGGGCCGGTCAGGCCCCCGCGGCGGTTCGCGTGAAGCTGTTTCAGATCGAGGAGCCAGACGGCGGCCTGGCCGATCCGACTGCGGCGGGTGCGGCAATCGGCATCGATGCCAGTTCCGCCGAAATCGAGGTGGCATTCTCGGTGGGCGGCAATGCGGCCATCCTTTCCGATCGCGACGGTTTCGAGCGGGTGGTGCCCGTCCCTGAGATGACGGCGGGAAAGCCTGAGTGGCAGCAAGTGTTCGAGTGGGCGCGCATGCGCGCCGAGCGCGCGCTGGCGCGGCCCGTCACGCACGCGGTGATAGCGCTCGGCCGGACGCCAAACTCCAATGCCGCAAACACGTTGCGCGATGCAGCGGAAGGTGCAGGGCTCGGGCCGCTGCATCTGGTGGCGGTAAGCGAGTTGTCGGCCGCCGCAACGCCGGCACTCGCCGCCGCAATGCTCGCCGAAGAATTGGCGCCCCGGACACGCGATACGTGATGCCGAAAATGACGTTCATCGAGCGCGATGGGAGCGCGCGCGAGGTCGACGCGCCGCTCGGCGCCTCGGTGCTGGAAATCGCACGGCGGCACGGGATCGACATCGAAGGCGCCTGCGAAGGCTCGCTGGCATGCTCGACTTGCCACGTCATCGTGGATCCCGAATGGTACGAACTGCTCACCGAGGCTAGCGCCGACGAGGAGGACATGCTCGACCTCGCCTTCAATCTGACGAGGACGTCGCGGCTCGGCTGTCAGATCATCATCACCGAAGAGCTCGACGGGTTGACGGTGAAATTGCCGGCGGCGAGCCGCAACCTTTTGCTCGGCTGATCCCGCAGCTGGTTCGCCGATGTCCGGAAATCCCGTTCTCTTCCCACGCCTGGTGCAAGCGGCAGGCGGAGCTTGGGGCGCCTACACGCGTCACGACTTCGTGCGTCTGCTCGCGAGCGGCGATCTCCCGGAAGCGTGCTTCCGGTGCTACCTTACGCAGGATTATCTGTTTCTGATCCATTTCGCGCGCGCCTGGGGACTGGCCGTCTACAAATCCGACACGCTTGCCGAGATGAAGCGGGCGCAGCGTCTCGTCGCAGCGACGCTCGACGTCGAGATTGGCCTCCATATCGAGTATTGCCGCGGCTGGGGGCTCTCCGAGACGGCGATGGCTGCCGAGCCCGAGGCGCCGGCGACAATAGCCTATACCCGCTTCGTACTCGACCGCGGTGTTGCCGGCGATCGGCTAGACCTCGAAGTGGCGCTCGCTCCTTGCATTGTCGGTTATGCGGTCATCGCGGCGGAAAGGGTCGGCGACCCCGGAACCCGCATGGAAGGAAACCGCTATCGCGAATGGCTCGAAATGTATGCCGGCGCCGATTACCAGAGCCTTGCGCAGGAAGCGGAAGCCGCGCTCGATGAACATTTCGCCCGGCGTGGGGGGGAAGGGCGGTTTCCCTCACTTGCCGCCAGTTTCACAAGCGCGGCGCGGCTTGAAGCCGATTTCTGGCAGATGGGGCTCGATCAGCGATGAAGGTCGAGGACCTCGATCTAACGGGCAACCCGGCCGACCACCGCATCGTCGTAGCGATGTCGGGCGGGGTCGACTCTTCGGTCGCAGCGGCTCTGCTCGTCGAGCACGGTTTCGAGGTCGTCGGCGTCACTCTGCAGCTTTATGACCACGGCGCGGCCGTCGGTCGCAAGGGCGCGTGCTGCGCCGGCCAGGATATCTACGACGCCGCCCGCGTCGCCGAACGCCTTGGCATTCCGCATTACGTGCTCGACTACGAGAACCGCTTCCGCGCCGCCGTCATCGACGACTTCGTTGATACCTATATGCGGGGAGAGACGCCGATCCCCTGCATCCGCTGCAACCAGCGCATTAAGTTTCGCGACCTGCTGGCGGCAGCGCATGACCTTGGCGCCGGAGCGCTCGCCACCGGGCATTATGCGCGGCGGGTGAAGGGGAGCGATGGGCCCGAATTGCACCGGGCCCGGGACTTGTCGCGCGACCAGAGCTACTTCTTGTTTGCGACGACGCGCGCCGAGCTCGATTTTTTGCGCTTCCCGCTCGGCGGCTTGACGAAGACCGAGACCCGCCGCGAAGCGCAGCGTTTCGGTCTTACCGTCGCGGACAAGGCGGATAGCCAAGACATCTGCTTTGTTCCCGACGGTTCCTACGCGCGACTTATCGAACGCCTGCGCCCCGGGGCTTGTGAGCCCGGCGAAATTGTCGATCGCGAGGGCCGCGTGCTCGGCCGCCACGACGGCATCGTCCGTTTCACGGTGGGGCAGCGCAAGGGGCTGGGTATCGCCGCCGCCGAGCCCCTTTATGTATTGCGGATCGATGCCGAAGAACGGCGTATTGTCGTCGGTCCACGAGCGGCGCTGGCGGAGACCCGGCTTCGCCTCGCCGAGCTCAACTGGCTCGGCCCCCCAGCTGGCGAGGCGGTGCCGGTCTCGGCCAAGCTGCGGTCGACGCAGTCGCCGGTTCCGGCCACCCTTTATCCTGCGGCCGGCGCCAGAGAAGCAGATCTCGTTCTCGCGACGCCGGTGGGCGCCGTCGCGCCGGGCCAGGCGGCGGTTCTCTATGACGGCGAGCGCGTCCTCGGCGGCGGCTGGATCCGCCGCCCCGCCTTGACCCGCTTCCACCCATCTCCTATATCCGGTGGCCTTGTGGCGGGATAGCTCAGTTGGTTAGAGCAGGGGAATCATAATCCCAAGGTCGGGGGTTCAAGTCCCTCTCCCGCTACCAATAAATTCAAGCACATAGGCCGCTCGAAGCGGCCTTTTCTATGTTCTGAGCCCTGCCGCAGAAAACCGAGGATCTCTGCGGCTTTCCGAGCAGTCCCGAAAACTCCGTGCGACAATGTTCGGCGACCGGTCCAAAAAATCGGTGCGCAAAGTCTTCTATCTCGCGAGCGAGATCGACCCCAGGTTGGCGGCTCCGCAGAAACCCTGACGGAAGCTGCGTTCACGTCGGGTTCGAGGGTTGCGCGATCTACCCGCATCGGCCCCCAGCATGCCGATTTTATGACTGCCGCCTGTTCGGACTTGTCGGCATGCGGACAAAGCCGGCGGCCAACGGTGCCTGCGAGCCGACCTGGTGCTTCATGCCCGAGACTACAGAAGAATCTGCGCTGTTGGTGCTGGCCCAGCTCAGGGCGCGGCGGTTTGTCGCCAAACACCCCGACGGCTTTGGTGACGCCGAACTGATCGGCGCGGCGCTGCCGTTCGCGCAGAAGCACCTGTCGCAAACCAGCACCGGCATCGCAGCGCTGCGCGCGAATATCTCCTGCGACTTTGCCGGTAATCGCGCTTTACCCGCCCTGACTGTCGACGAGCCGATTTATCGGCGACTGCCGACGAGAGTCCGGCGCGCTGGTATCTGGGTTTGGCTGCGCAAGGGCGCGGCCCGAAACTGGTTTTCCTGCGCGCACTGGCCGCAGCAGCTCAGGCCGAATACGAGGCGGCGACCGCAGGCTTGCAGGCTGGTGAGCGCAATCCGGCCGATCCTTTTATGACTGCGATCTGCTATTTTAATGCGTAGCGCGAACTCGGCGGCGCCCGACGGATCGTCGAAGACGAGGTTAGTGACCGAGCGCCGGGGCTTGTCGGGGTCGGTCGAAGTTCTTTTTTCTGGGGTTAGACCGCGGCGCGTTGCTCCATTCCCGCCGACTGCGTTGCGTAGAGCTTCCCGTCGCGCTCTTCGATGCGGCCAGCCCG
>Ga0126371_10000994_pt1 | contig 23607 bp, 15 predicted proteins | sample PanSoiMetaPlot_4_FD_110145 | JGI IMG/M metagenome (GOLD analysis project Ga0126371, IMG submission 110145) | Tropical forest soil microbial communities from Panama - MetaG Plot_4 | ecosystem: Environmental > Terrestrial > Soil > Tropical forest > Bulk soil | place: Panama | collected 2016-02-17 | reverse complement strand
TTTGGAGTTGTGTTCTGGAAGTTTTTCGGTCTCGCAAGAAAGATACACGACAAATGTTCAGGCAAGGAGAGAGATGGGAACTGTCGAAGATTAATTTATTCGCCCAGACTTTTCGCCGAAGTATCGGACTTGAGATTTGAGCGCACGTTTCTGCGCCCTGTGTCCGCGGTCCCGTGCCCTGATATAACTAGCCACTCCCCCATCAGCTTCCCACGCAGACGATTTACTGTTTTCATCGCGAGCACATAATGGCGGTCGCGCTCTGCGTCGAGCAGCGCGATGAGTTTTTCTCCATCCGCGCCAAGCGCGTCGCGGGCTTCGTCGGAAAGTACCAGCCAGTCGTGCCAGTCACCGATGTCGTCCTGCAGCTTCTTAAGCGCGTTGCCAATGGCCAGCGCATAAGCGTCTTCGGCGGCGGTTTCGGCGAGGTAGCGCGCTTTCTTTGCTTCCTTGCGAAAATCGTGCAGATTATTGGCATCGATTTGCTGCATCTCGTTCACCAGGCGGGCGAAAGACTCCAGCGCAACCGTGGCGGCGCTACGGGGACGGCGGCGCGTGCGTCGTCCTTGTTGTATGGCAGCTTCCATCGCACTGGCCAGCTCATCGAACTTGGCAACTTGCTTCGCCGTCTTCTTCTTCAATTGCGCCGCATTGTGCTGGCGGGCATGATGCAGCCATGCATCTAGTTTCTCGGCCTGGTCCGCTACCGGATTCGTAGACAGTTCGGTGGCCGGGGCTTCAACTACATCCGGAGACGGGCCGACAACTATGGCGCCTTCGCTTACAGGCGCAATCAACTCCGCGCCTTCGTTCTTGCTGCCGAACTTGATCAGCTTGTGCAACAGCTTGCGGTGCACATCAAGATCGCGCACCGGGGCAGCAGCGCGACGTATTTTTTTGAGCACTACGAGCCACTCGGCGGCCAGCTCCTGCAATGACGGGTCGCCGCGCTCGCGCAGAATAGCTTCGATAATGGCCTGAAGGCGACGCGTGCCAGTGCGCACGTCGTGCACGGGGTCGGTATCCGGATCGGTCGCGCACTTTTCCAGATTGCCGCGCAGTATCGCTGTCAGCTTGCGCAGATGTTCGAAGACCGCATCGGCAGGCTTTGATCGGCCTGCTGCTCTTCGCGGCCGTGCTGCGCTGATATTCTTGGAACTGGACATATCGATGGGTGACTCGACACTGCCTGGTAATAATCCTCGCAAACCTGCACTGATTTCGTCTCCGGCAACCGCCTGGACGTTGCTTTTGCTTGTCTTTCTCGCCGTTCACTTCGCGGCGCTGTTTTCGCCTTCTCTGTTAGATGACGCGGATGCGACCCATGCCAATGGCGCCGCGCACATGGCCACGAGCGGCGACTGGGTGACGCTTTACGTCAACGGCGTGCGTTACCTGGAAAAGCCTCCGCTGCCTTACTGGATGGTGGCGATTGATTATCGCATCTTCGGCTACAACGTTTTCGCCACGCACCTGCCGGAAACATTGGGCGTATTGGCTTGCGCTTTATTGGCATGGCTGTGGGCGCGACGCGCTTATGGTGAGCGCGCAGCGTTCTATGCTGCGCTGGCAATGCTCACGTGCTTCGGCGCTTTTCTCTGGACGCGCTTCTTCATTCCGGAATCCATCCTGACGTTTTTTATCGGACTTGCGCTCTACTGCTTTCTTACCGGACTCGACGACCGCAGGCCAGCGCGCATTTATGGGATGTATGCATCGCTGGCCATCGCTGTGCTGGCGAAGGGTCTAATTGCGCCGGTATTTTTTCTGGCGGCAGTGATTCCCTACCTCTGGATCACCGGCGAGTGGCGCAAGTGGCGTCAACTGCGGCTGCTCACCGGCCTGATACTTTTTTTTGCGATTGCCGCGCCGTGGCATATTCTTGCCGGCATCCGCAATCCTGACCATGGCAATCCAGTTGGCAATGTTCCCACGCCGGGACATGTGCATGGGTTTTTCTACTTCTATTTCATCAACGAGCATGTGCTGCGCTTTCTCGGCAAACGTTATCCACATGATTACAACAAGCAGCCGTTCTGGGTCTTCTGGCTGGGGCAACTTGTGTGGCTCTTTCCCTGGAGCCTCTATTTCCCCGTTGCGCTGAAACGCGCGTGGCGCAATCGCAGACTGGCATGGGCGGACGTGCGCTACAACGCATCCGACACTCTGCATTTTCTCGATGCGCGCAGTTCCGCGCATGAGGCAGCAGGCATGGCAGCCCGGGTACGCTTCCGCGCTCGCACCGGGCTGTTGCTGGCGATCTATGCGGTGTTTATTCTGGTTTTCTTCGCCATCTCAACCAATCAGGAGTACTACACTTGGCCCGCATACCTTCCAGTCCTGATACTTACGGCTGGCGCGCTGGGAGCTGTTGAAGAGGCGCCGGAAGCCGGGCGTTGGCTCAATGCAAAAAGTAAATGGCTGACTGGCGCTCATGCGGCATTCGCCATAGTGGGGATTGCCGCAGCCATTGCGCTTTGCAGCGGACTGTGGGCTTCGCGGCATCTGCCCTATGTCTCCGATATAGGCACCCGGCTCGCGCATCGCGGCGTGGGTGATTACTCGCTCGCTTCGTCGCATTTTTTCGATCTCACCGGGCCTTCGTTTGCGGCGCTGCGGCTGCCCGCTGCGCTGGCTGCAATTACGCTGCTGATCGGGCCGCTGGTGGCGTGGATTCTGCGTAAGCGCGGACACTCATTCGAATCAACAGTGTCGGTGGCGTTCACCGCTGCGGTCTTTCTCATCGCCGCGCATATTGCTTTTGTGCGTTTTGAGCCGATGCTCTCATCGCGCGCATTGGCAGATACCATCAATCGCCTGTCTGCGCCGAGCGATCAGCTCATTCTCTATGGCGACCAGGCGGACGGCTCTTCAGTGATTTTTTATACGCATCGCCAGGCGTTGCTGGTAGACGGCAGATCGTCCTCTATGATTTGGGGATCGTGCTATCCCGACGCTCCTCACATTTTTCTCGATGACAACGATCTGCTGTCGATGTGGGGCAAAGGACCGCGCAAATTTCTCTTCGTCCCCGGCGAGCACTACGCTCACGTTGAGTCGCTGCTGGCAGGGCGGCTGGTCAAGCTGCAGGAGTTGTACCCGAACACCCTGTATACCGACAGGCCGTTATAGATGCAGCAAAGAAACGATCAGCGATGGAACGGTCAGCTAAGAAGCGGTTAGCTTAAAGACGTTCAGCTTAAACGACCGCCTTCTAGCTGACCGCTTTATCTACTGGCTGCTTTATTAGCTGATCGCTCTTCTGCTGAGCCGGTTTCATTAACCCGCCTTCAGTGAGGCGGTATACCCGGCCGCGCCACAATATCTTGCTGCTGGCATAGCTTGCAGCCCAGTAGAAGAACCCCATCAAATCTCGCAGCGGATAGAGCAGAGTTGTGCGCAGCAAGTGGCGTTCTGCGACTACAGTTTTGCCTATGACTGCGGCCATTACAACGCGCGTCACAACACTGTATGCAATCAGCGCCAGCGCGAGATACGGCCTGTGCAGCCACCACGCGGCGTATCCCGCCAGCAATCCAAAGGGCACGGCGAAAGTCAGCGATGTTCCGAAATGGCCTTTGGGGCGTGAGAAACGCGTGGACTTCATCCAGCGCACCTGATGTTTTATCGATGCCATGAAGCTGAGATTCAAAACAATATGGTCGATCACATGATCTGAAAGAACGACCTCGTGCCCGTGCGCCGCTATCTGATTGCCAAGGACAAAATCGTCAGCGCAATACGGGCCGAGATAGCCGAATCCGCCCATCTCATTAACACAACTGCGGCGCACTGCCATGGTGGGACCGAGGGTGAACTGCATCCCTTCCATCAGATTGGCCGCCAGCACACCTGAGGTCATTTCGATAGACATGCCTGCCGCTTCGAGTTTTGACCAGAGACCCTCGTCGGCCACGCCGCGATAGAGGCAGGTCACCGCGCCTACTCTTGCGGTGGCGAATGGAGCGACCACTTCGCGGATGTAGTCTGGCGTAACGCGGACATCGCTGTCGCTGATGATGAAGATATCAGTGCTCGCTGCCGCGGCCATTTTTTCAAGCGACGATACTTTGGCGTTCATATAGGTGTTCTCGCCAGTGGTCAAGAATTTCGCGGGAATTGAAGGATACCGGGCAGCGACGCTGCGCGCGGTCTGCAATCCAGCATCATTCGCTGCGCGCGCGCAAAATAAGATCTCATAATCCGGATAATCCTGCTCAAAAAAGCTGGCGATATGCGCGTCGAGATTTGGCTCATCGCCATGCAAAGGTTTGAGCAGGCTGACGGCCGAATGGAAGTTTTCTTGCAGTGTCTTCCGGTGCTTTCTTTTCTCGGCGACAAAGCGGAATGCGCCGGCAAAAACGAGTCCGTTAAAGACGGTTGAGCTGATGAGACCAAGTATGCCGAGGCCCATCAGAATCATGGCTATTCTTGCGGAAATCACTCTTTATTAGGGTATCAGCCTGATATCAGCTATCCGGCTTTTAATTTGTCGAGCACCTGCGAGGCTAGCTGCGAAACATTGCCTGCGCCGAGTGTAAAAATCGCGTCACCTTCGGCTGCGAGAGAAACGACTCTGCTGATCGCTTCCTCCGGGCTGGCTGCATGTTCGATGTTGCTCTGGTGCATTGCCTCGGCAAGCGTTTTCGAGGTGACGCCAGGGATGGGCTCTTCACTTGCGGCATAGATGTCGAGTATCTCGGCTGTATCGGCATCTTCAAACGCAGTCAGGAATTCCTGCATCAGATCGCGGGTGCGAGTGTACCGATGGGGTTGAAAAATGACGTGAACGTGTCGATAGTTGCATTCACGAGCAGCGCGCAAAGTGGCGCGAATCTCTGTCGGGTGGTGGCCGTAATCATCTATGACAGCAACGCCGCGCTCGCAGCCCTTCAACTCAAAGCGTCGGTCAACACCGCGGAAAGAATCGAGGCCCTGCGCGATGGCTTCAGGCACGATTTCAAGCTGCGCAGCAATGGCTACGGCGGCGGTTGCGTTGAGGATATTATGTCTGCCTGGAACATGGAGCGAAAATGGACCGAACACCTGTCCATCCGCGGCAACTTCAAATCGGGCGCGCGCGTCATCGCAAAGCGGCAACATACGAGTGACGAAATCTGCCTTTGGCATGGTCCCGTAGGTAAAGACTCGGCGGCGCACGCGAGGCAGAATGCCTGCCAGTTGCTCATTGTCGATGCAGGCGACGCAGCTTCCGTAAAATGGCACGCGATCCATGAACTCGACAAAGGCATTCTCAACGTCTGCCATGTCGCGGTAGCAATCCATATGTTCGCGGTCGAGATTGGTGACGACGGCGAGAATGGGCGACAGCTTGAGAAACGACCGATCGCTTTCATCGGCTTCGGCTACAAGATAATGCGACTTGCCAAGTCGCGCGTTGGATCCAAGCGCATCCACTCTGCCACCAACTACAACCGTCGGGTCAAGATTGCCCGCGGCTAGCACAGTTGCGATCATCGACGTGGTCGTGGTCTTGCCGTGCATACCTGCGACAGCAATGCCATACTTCAGGCGCATGAGTTCGGCAAGCATTTCGGCGCGCTGGATGACGGGAATTTTGCGCGCCCGCGCTTCCATCACTTCAGGATTGCGCTCGTTTACTGCGGAACTGGTGACAACAACGCCTGAGCCGACGACATTGGCCGCAACATGGCCTTCAAAAACGATTGCGCCAAGCGATGCCAGTCTTTCAGTGATGGACGAGCGGCGCAGGTCAGAACCGGAAACGGCATAGCCGAGGTTGAGCAGGATTTCGGCAATACCGCTCATGCCGATTCCGCCGATGCCGATGAAATGCACGCGCTGTGCTTTTGCAAACATATTTCAGGACGCTTTGATTACTGTACCAGCGGCACTCGCGATGCAGATAACACCCGAAAAGATGCACGTTTTCAAGTTGTTTAATTCGCCACGCGTGCTCGAAATCCACCGCAACATTCCAGCCCGATCGCGGTTCACACGATTGGAAACAGAATGCTTGAGGCAGAGGGCAAGAACCTCAGAAGCATGAAGGAGATGTCCCATGAAATGCGTACTCGGTACTTTTGTTCTGGCTGCTGCTGCTTTGATACCCGCTGCCGCCGCGCGTGCACAGGTTGGCATTGCCGTCCAGATTGGGCCGCCAGTGCCAGCATATTACGCAGGTTACGTGCCGCCATGCCCCGGGCCTGGCTACTACTGGACGCCGGGCTACTATTCCGGGCCGGTCTGGGTACCGGGACGCTGGGCTTATCGCGCGTATTACGGCCCGCGATATTACGACCATGGCGCCTACTACTATCACCATGACCGCGATTGGGATGACCACGACCATGGCCGCCACAACGGCTGGTACAAGCACCATGACGACGACCATTGGCGCCGCTAACGGCCACTGACTCCGGATGCTCCCACAGCATCCGGAGTCAACTTTACATCCGCAAAAATAAACCCATCCCGCTCAACCACTTCTCCACTTTCAATTGCAATTGGCTTGCTGAACATCGGTCCTGCGTAAGCGTACGTGTGAAACTCTCCGTTCTCGGCGCATGGGTCAATCTCCGGTGAAAACTGCTCCAGCAGCAACTCGTCAAGATCGCATCCGGCAAATTCTTTCGGCAGTTTCTTTGGGTCAACGCAGACAATGCGTGCCTTTAGTCCGGAGCGCAGCATTGTTTGCACTAATTCTGTTGTATTGATTCCCCACAATGGAAACAACGGCTGCAGTCCGGTGCCAGCGAGGCGTTCTTCGCGGTAGCGGCGCACGTCTTGAAGAAACAAGTCGCCGAAGGCAATTCCCTCCATGCCGGAGGCAACAGCACGCTCGCAGGCGCTGCTCATGGCTTTTTCATATTCCGCGTTGGAACATGGCCAGGGCAGCGGGACCGTCCACAACGGCAAACCAGCAGCTATAGCCTGAGCTTCTAGAACTTCGCGACGCGTGCCGTGCATGGCTACACGGTCAAAGACTGTGTTTACTGTCGTAAGCAATCCGGCAATTTCATATTCACCGGACTGACGCAGGACATGCAGCGCCCAGGCGCTGTCCTTGCCACTGCTCCATGAAACGAGAATCTTCTTCACAGCTTCGCGAGCGCCTGGTCGAGATCGGCGAGCAGATCATCCACATCCTCAATGCCGACCGAAAGACGCACCAGGCCATCGGTGATGCCGAGCCGCGCTCGCTCCTCGGTTCTGACAGCCGCATGTGTCATCGTGGCTGGATGCGAGATCAATGTCTCGACGCCGCCCAGCGATTCACCAAGTGTGCAGATGCGGGCGCTCTTAAGCAGCATGTTCGCTTTTTCCAGCGATCCGGTTTCAAACGAGATCATCGATCCGAAGCCGGACATCTGCTTCTTCGCGAGATCATGTTGCGGATGGTCGGGCAGTCCCGGATAGTGGACCTTCTTCACCTTTTTGTGTTGCGCGAGATAAGCGGCGATCTTGCGCCCGCTCTCATCGTGCTGTCGCATACGAACTGCGAGTGTCTTTACTCCGCGCAGCACCAGCCAACTCTCAAACGGCGACAGAATGCCGCCGGTGCATTTCTGCACGAAGGCGAAGTCCTCGTTGTGCTTTGGCTTGGTTCCGACCAGCACACCGCCAAGGCCGTCGCTGTGGCCGTTGAGAAACTTCGTAGTCGAATGCATAACAATGTCGGCGCCAAGCTCAATCGGCCGCTGGAAATAAGGCGACATGAAAGTGTTGTCAACGCTCAGCTCAACTCCATTCCCGTGGCAAATATCGGCAACTGCGCGAATGTCAGTCAGCGTCATGATCGGATTGGTCGGAGTTTCGATATGCACCAGCTTCGTACGCGGCGTAATGGCGCGGCGGACGGCTTCCGTGTCCGACGTATCGACATAGGTGAACTCGATGCCGTAGTTCACCACGATGTAATTGAAGAGGCGCGCAGTGCCGCCGTAGACATTCTCGCCGCAGATGACATGGTCTCCAGACCTGAACATCGTAACCATCGCCATAATCGCCGCCATGCCGCTGCCGAAAACATGTGCGCTCGTTCCACCTTCCAGAGATGCAAGATTCGCCTCCAGTGCATCACGCGTGGGATTCGTGACACGCGCATATTCGTGACCTTTATTCTTCCCGATCTCCTCCTGTTGATAAGTGGAAGAGAGATAGATGGGCACGTTCACGGCGCCTGTCAGCGGATCAGCCGGCTGTCCGTCGTGAATCGCGCGAGTCGAGAATCCGTGGGTTGATTTCGTCATTCGTTGTGTACTCCTGTCGTATCTCTCTATTGCTCAGAATCAAGCTTTTTCGTGAAAAGCAATTTGCTGTTGTGTCAACGGAAACATTGCATAGATTCTTCGCACGGATTGCGCGCTCAGAATGACGGCATGGTCTGCAGAGGTTACAACCCACCTTCAAAAATTTTCTTCGACAAATACCGTTCCGCAGAATCAGGCACAAGCGTCGCGATGCGTTTGCCCGGACCAAGTCTTGTCGCGGCCGCCAACGAAGCGTGCACCATCGCTCCTGCGCTCGATCCGGCAAGCACACCTTCCTCTGATGCAAGCCGTTTGACCATGGCGAAGGCGTCAACATCGGTGACGCGAACAATTTCGTCGGCGACCGCGGCATCGAATGTTCTGGGAATAAACGAAGCGCCGATTCCTTCCACCTTGTGCGGTCCCGGCGCTCCACCCTGCAGAACAGAGCCTTCCGTTTCGACTGCGACAGTGAGAATGTTGCTGTCTTTCTCTTTCAGCAGCCGCGCAATGCCGGAGAAAGTTCCGCCTGTGCCCACACCCGCGACAAACGCATCGATGCGGCCTTCCATCTGCTCCCACAGTTCCCGCGCAGTTGTCTCGTAATGAAAACGTGGATTCGCCTGATTGTCGAATTGCAACGCGGGGAAAATATTGTCATTGTCCTTAGCCAGCGCCTGTGCGCGGCGGATCGCTCCGGTCATGCCTTCCGACTCAGGCGTACGCTCGACCGTCGCGCCGAAACCGCGCATCAGAATGCACTTTTCCTCTGCAAAGCCTTCGGGGACGAAGAGCACGACTTTATATCCGCGATTGACGCCAACAAGCGCCAGACCCACGCCCGTATTCCCCGCTGTAGCCTCCACGATGGTCGAGCCGGGCTTAAGAAGGCCCCGCGCTTCGGCATCGAGGATCATGCCCAGGGCGGCGCGGTCCTTGACGCTTCCTCCGGGGTTGAGGAATTCGAGCTTGGCGTAGACATCGGCCATCCGGGCGGTGGTGAGGCGGCGCAGGTGCAGCATCGGCGTCTGCCCCATCAGTTCGGTGATGTTTTCGGCAATGCGCAGAGAATGGGCGGGTTGTAGCGTGGATGAATCCGTCATAACAAAACTTTTTAGTGTAGCAGGCGGGAGATAGCTGAGGCGTGTGCTAAACAGCGGCGCGGGTTCTGATCCATTTCTGTATGGGCTTTTCGATGAGCTTCATCGTCAACAGTGAAATAGCAATCAGCAGAGCATAGCTGATCCACGGATCAAACACAATCAGATGCGTTGCTTCCAGCACATGCGATTTGTGGATCAGGTCCCACAGGTTGAAGTGCAGGATATAGAGGCAGTAGCTCGCCTGACCCACGGCCACGAAGGGCCAGAAGCCGAAGAAGCGAGCGATGATATTGTGACCGGCAAGGCCGAGAATGGCCAGTCCGAAGAGCGGCATCATCAGGCCGTCGTGCATCATCGCAAACGGAAAGTGGTCGCCATAATAGAGAACCGCGTAAATTGCGCCTACTCCAAGAACCCCCAGCAGCAGCCGCCAACGGCTGCTCCGCGCAATGCGCGTATCCACATCGGCCAGCACAATGCCGAAGAGAAAGGCTGGCACATGCGGCGGTGGCGTGAATTTGACGGCGCGCATCCAGAAACTGTCCGTGTAGCGGCCGGGAGGTCCGTCCGGCTGGAGCAACGTATAGAGTCCAGGCAGCACCATGGCTGCGGCCCATAACAGGGCGAGCAAGCCAATCAGGCCACGCCATCGCTTTGGACGCTTCCAGCAAACGACGACGGGAAAGATCAGGTAGAAAAATGCTTCAGTGCACATCGTCCATGCAGGCGTGTTCCAGAATGTCGCCAGCTTTGGACTCCAGCCCTGCAGCAGCAGCGGCGTCAGCACGAAGCCCAGCGCGAATTCGCCGTGGCTGCGCGCATGCCACTCGGCCATCAGCATGCTGAGCGAAACCAGCAGCCCGACGATGTATACCGGATAAAGTCGCGAGAATCGCGCCGTCCAGAAGTGCCCGGCATGCAAATGCCCTTGCTGCGCCCGATCGCTGTAGTTGTAGGCGAGAATAAAGCCCGACATCAGCAGGAAAAAACTGACCGAGGTATAGCCATTGTCCACAATTGGCGCGAACGGCCCGAACCACTTCGGGTTCGAGAAATGATAGAAGACGATGTTCAGCGCGGCGAAGGCGCGCAATCCGGAAAGCGCCGGAAGCATCGACTTCTTCTCCGGCTTTGCAGATCTTGCCGGCGAAGGGCGCGGCATTTCAACAGGTGGCTCCAGCACCGCAGCCGATGGACCGTGTTGCAATTCTATGTTCAGGCTGTCACCAGCGAGCCGACCTTCTCCCCGCTGATTACTCGGCGGATGTTTCCCGGCCGGTTCATGTTGAAGATAATCATGGGCAGATTATTATCCTTACACATACTCACCGCGGTCGTGTCCATTACTTTCAGACCCAGCCGCAGTATGTCCATGTACGTAATCTGCTCGAATTTCACTGCATCGGTTTTGATGACCGGGTCGGCGTCGTAGATGCCTTCCACTTTCGTCGCTTTCAGTAAGACGTCCGCCTTGATCTCCATGGCACGCAAAGATGCGGCTGTGTCTGTGGAAAAATATGGATTCCCTGTCCCGGCGGCAAAGATCACCACGCGGCCTTTTTCCAGATGCCGGATGGCCCGGCGACGAATATACGGCTCGCAGACCTCGTGCATCTCAATCGCCGACATGACGCGCGCATGAGCGCCCTGCTTTTCCAACGCATCTTGAATGGCGAGCGCATTGATGACCGTGGCCAACATTCCCATGTGGTCGGCGGAAACGCGGTCCATCTCGCGCGCCTGTTCGGCCACGCCGCGAAAGAAATTGCCTCCGCCTACGACGACGCCGACATCGACGCCCAGTTCGCGCACTTCGGCGATTTCGCCGGCAATCTCGTGCACGCGGTCACCGTCAACGCCAAAGCCGCGGCCTGCAGCCAGCGCTTCTCCTGATAGCTTAAGAACGACGCGGTTATACATTCTTTTGAGTATCGCATGGGATGGCAAAGGGGCGAAATCAGGTGAGGCCATCCCCCAGTCCGACAAAGTCCCACGTAGAAAGACCGGCGCTCTCATTGCTTTGGTAGTATCTCTGCAATCAAATCCATCATGTAGCTCGCCATGGGTGGATCGGTTCACAAGCGCGACAAGCACGTAGTTCGTTTTAGGCAGAATATGCAGCTCACCATTGATTCCCGGAGCGCCGCCGCCGTGGCCATAGGCGCCGCCCTGATCTCGAATCGAGCGACTGAATTGCCTTTTGTACGGTAGATGCCGGCCCAAGCCGAAACTCACTCCTCACGGACGGCTTGACTATGAATTTCCGAGGCGCCGCGTTGTGCGACTGCCTGTAACGCTGCGCGCTGTCCGGCTGACGGTTGTTCCCAGAGCAATCCGCAATAAGTAGACTGCCCATTGACCATAAGCCGATGATTGAAGTTAGGTCGGATGAATCGAGATTCCGCTTGTCTTTCAATGCTGCACAATTCCAGAGTCTTTGCAAGCAAAGCCCCGAAAAGGGCTGGACATCTGCGAAGCTGGAGTAAATCGAACTTTTTATTTTCGAAACTCCATGAAGCTAAGTTTTAGCAGTTTGCTGCGGATGTCTTGCCTTGGATCTGACCGCCACAGATCGTTTATCAGTAATTCGCGCTTCAACTACGAAACAGCGATCTCGTAAGCCGCTGAGCTATTCTTTATGCGATGCGCACAGCTTTCTTGTCCCTGCTAATTTTGGCCGGCAGTTTATTTGCTCAACAGTCGGAACCGGACGCTCTTTTCAAGAGTGCCGTTGAAGCTCAGCAGCGCGGCGACAACCAGACAGCAATTCAGGACTACGAACAGCTCCTTAAGCTTCGCCCGAATTTACCTGAGGCGCGCGCTAACCTCGGCGTTGCGTTAACGCACGAAGGCCGTTTTGACGAAGCAATCAAGCAGTATAAGATCGCGCTCTCGTCTACGAATGATGATGCCATCCGCATGAACCTGGCGCTCGCCTACTACAAAAAGGACGATTTTGAAAGCGCCCGTCGAGAGTTTGAAGAAGTCCGCAAGACTCAGCCGGATAATGTGCAATTGGCGATTCTTCTTGGAGACAGCGATGTTCGCCTGGATCACGCTGGAGATGCGGTTGCCATACTCACTCCGCTTGAAGCAGCAAACACTGGAAATCCTGATTTCGAATACGTTCTCGGCAAGGCGCTGATTCAATCGGGGAATCGGCGCGATGGGGCCGAGCGCCTTGAGAATGTAGCGGACCAGACTCACAGTGCGGACGCATACTTTCTTGCAGGCTCGACACTTATCGATCTGAATGAATTTGTCCGGGCCAGGACTGATCTGGAAACCGCGCTTCAGTTGAATCCAAATCTGCCGCGGATCTATTCGCTGGTTGGTATCGCGCGCGACATGAATGGCGACATCACTAACGCTGAGCCAGTCCTTCGCGAGGCGTTGCGCCGTGATCCCGATGATTTCGACGCTAATGTGTATCTAGGATCCATTCTGTACAAAGAACGCAAAATGGAAGAAGCGAAGAAGTACCTTGATCATGCGCTGCAGCTTCAGCCTGCATCACCGACCGCGCGTTATGAGATTGCGATGTGGGAGAGCACCTCCGGCAATTACGAGGAAGCAGCGAAAAATCTTGAAGCGCTCACCAAGTCGAACCCAAATTGGCTGCAGCCGCACGTTGAGCTCGCTAATGTCTACTATCGGCTGCATCGCCCCGCCGATGGCGCAAAAGAGCGCGCAATCGTCGCGCAATTGAGTGCGCAGCAGCAGAGCGAAGGACCTCCGAAGCTGCCTCAGCCCTAGTTCGGGTATGGTTCGCCAGGTTTCACGATGCGAATATCGTGATCTGTGAAGACGAAGTGTCCTCCGGGGAAGGGCACCTTCGGCATATGGCAGCTTGAACAATTCGATTTCGCTACAGGGCATACCTTCGCATGGGGCGGCGCCATGGATGCAGCTTCGGAATGGCAGGCGAGGCATTTCTGGTCATAATATGCCGCCTCGCGCGAAACCCTCTTATGGGGATCGTGGCACGCAATGCAACTGATACGAGGATCAGCTCCGTCAAAACACTTGCTGTTCGCCAACCGGTAAGGCTGGAATCGCACATTGGCCGGCCCGCGCCATCCTGCTCTCACCACCAGTTCCCAACTACGGTGACACTGGCCGCAGAAGTTCGAAATATCTTCGGACGAGAGATTTCCCAGGCTCGGTGGAGAATTGCTGAAATCGCCCTTCATAGCGTTCGCAAAATGAGCGTTCGCACCGATATGGCAGTGCTCACAACCCACCCCAGGCTTAAAGGCAGTGAGGTTCAGCTTGTGATCAATGACCGCATTCGTTGCGTGACAACCAAAACAAGTCGTAACACCCTCGCCGTCGATTGGCCTGCCAATGGCCTCTTCGAGAGTCTTCGGAGCGAGACCGTCGTCGCCAACTGTGACATCCAACCCTCGTGTCAATGGATAGTAGCTGACCATACTCTCGTACATGTGACCGCCGTGTTCAAGAACCCAGGTTTGTGCCTGTGCGCCCATCGACCACAAAACGGGAATGGAAATCGAAGCCGTTCCATCGCTCACGATGTACTGGGTTGTCCCCTCGCGAGTCTCAACTAAATAGGAGTACGCACCTCGATGAAAGGTTAGTTTCGGATATGCTTTGAGGGTCTCGTTCTGTTCCGGTAACTGCATCGCACGCCCCATTTGCGTGTCAGGCTGTGTAAGCGCCTGCTTCTGATGGCAGCTTCCGCAAGTCGTTACGCTCTGCTTCTGTTCAGCGGACAGGCCCGCGCAACTAAACATCAGGACCAGCAGCACTTTATAGATTTTCATTTGCTGCCGTTCCCTGGCCGGAAAGCTTCAGACACAAAAGGCGTTCACGCCTGGCGTCGTCCCTTTGTCCCAGCTTGGAGTACGCTTTTGCCAGTGCCAGGTGCGCTTCAAGATTGTTCGGATCGCCTTTCAGCACTGCCTCAATATGAGGCAACCCACCCTGAATATCCCCAGTTTCAATTAGATCTTTTCCAAGCGCCAACTGCGCCATAGGCAATGAAGGCTCTTCTTCGGCCGCCTTTTGTGCGTTCGGAAGAGCAGCGGCAAACTCTCCTTGCATTCCCAGTGCCCATGCCAGCATGGAATGCACGATTGCGCTGGATGGAGAAATATCAAGTTCCTTCCTGAGTTGAAGAATCGCCTGCTCCTGGTCTACCGATGAAAGCAAATATCCGTAGGAGTAATGAAGATTAGGCGTATTGGGATAGCGCTCGAAGAGATCGGTAAAAGCTCGGGCAGCGCCAGGCATATCACCGGACATGACCTTGGCCGCTGCCTGTCCGGCTGCCAAGACTAAACCCTGCTGGGAAGGATGAATATCCGACGGAAACATTGGCATTCGCAGCACTGCAAGCCCAATGCCATTCGTCACATCCGTGTTTACGTTACCATGCTTCACTATAACGCTGTATTTCGCCAAGGCTTCTTCAAATCTGTCCAGTTTCGTCAGCAGTATGGCTTCGTGATAAGAAATGATTCCGGCATTCCGCGGATTGTTTGCCGCTCCAAGCGAAATGCCGTGCTGCAGGTCATGGAGGGATTCCTGATAGCTTCCCAGTTCGAACTCGCAAAGCCCGCGCAGTGCGTATGCTGGACCAGCGTTCGGCGTCAACTCGATGTAGTGCGATAGGGCTTCCACTGCAGAAGTGTAATTGTTCACGCCATACCGCAGCGTTCCCAGGTACCACCAGCCCTCCGCCCAGTCACCATGGAGCCGAACTGCTCGCTGATAAAGCTCGATTGCGCGGGGAATATCCTGCTGCTCACGCGCGGCAGATGCCGCAGATGCGACCTGGTTGAAATCTCCAGGCGAGTTCTGCGCCAGGGACCCCTCAGCAGTTAGAAAGAGCATTGCCAGTCCCGCCGAGAGAACAAATAGCGAGAGGTAACCCATGTATTTTCTCGTAATTATGCTGTCTTGGGCCGCTGATTCGCTCATACCGATGAGAGGTGCTTCCGTCAGGAGATACATTCGCTGCGAGGTTACAATATCACGCGAAACGAGCAGATCGGCATGCCCAAGAGTCAGGACAATAAATGACGCTTGACAGCCATTCTTCGACAGGTGTAGTTATTCTGTGAACATGGTAACGATATCATTTACATGCACTCAAGGGATGTAAGAAGGCTCTTCCCGCCCAGATCGCCAAGGCCATGGTCTTTGCACCTTTAAGTAAGCCGGCAAGTGAGAAATAGAAGAACGACAACATTGCAGTCTTGAGAGACATCACTAGACAGGAGGCTGTTAGATGCTTAACTTATTTCGCCGTGTACTGTTCGGTAAGCTTATTGTATTCAGTGGTTTCCTTTCGCTACCTATCCTGTTTCTGGCAATCGGAATTTCGAAAGGATATTCGCAACAATTAACCGGTACCTTGAGCGGTATCGTCCACGATCAATCAGGCGCGGTCATTCCCGGCGCGCAAGTCACGCTGAAAAATCAAATCAGCGGCGATGTCCGCGCAGCGACTGCCGATGGCGCTGGCCGGTTTGTGATTACCGCCGTGCAGCCCGCCACGTATTCGATTTCGATTTCCGCCACGGGGTTTACCAATTGGCAGGAAAACGACATCGTGATGAACCAAGGCGATGCCCGCGATATTCCCAACATCAGGCTCACCATTGGCGACGTATCAACGAAGGTCGAGGTGGTTGGCGGCGGTGGTGCCGTTGTGCCGACCGACACCGGGGAAGTCAGCACCTCGCTGAACGAAAAAATGATCGACGTCTTTCCTCTACAGGGCCGCAATGCCGGGGAGCTGCTTAAGATTATGCCCGGCATGGGACTGAACCAGAACGCCGGTGGCTCCGCAGCGACCTACAGTGACCGAATTGTTGGGTCGAACTCGGGGCCTGTCGGCGACTACTCCGCCAACGGCACACAGCCGAACGGCACCATGGCATACATGCTTGACGGTTCCAACCTTGTCGATCCTGGCAACTTCGGAACGCAGATCGCCAACATCAACCAGGACATGGTGGGCAGCGTCAAGTTTCTCTCGTCAAACTACAGCGCGGAATACGCGAAGGGGCCAACAATCTTTCAGGCCTACAGTAAGAGTGGCGGCCAGGCATTCCATGGAGAAGCATACCTCTATACGCACAATGCCGTCCTCAACTCCGTTGATGCTTTTACCAAAAGCCAGGGGGGAACTAACAAAGACCAGAGCTATTACTACATGGGCGGCAATGTCGGCGGTCCTGTCCTTTTACCCTGGGTAAACTTCAATCGTGACCGCAACAAGCTTTTCTTCTGGGCAGGTTACGAGTACATGAAGCAGCAGCCTGCAGGCTCTATCATCAACTACAACGTTCCCAATGCCGCGCAACTTTCTGGTGATTTCAGCAATGCCGGCATCCCTGCGGAAGCCATCGCCACCTGGCCGAAGTTCTATAACCAGTTGACGCAGAATACGCCGGCTGGCGGCACAGCAACCTCGTTTCCTGTGGCGGACATGGATCCCAACATGGTGGGAATCATGAAGTTATATCCTGCCGCTAATCAAACTCCCACTGCGGCGAACGGTTACAGTAACTACCACTATGTAAACACGTCGCCACAAAATCGCTGGGAAGCAACTGGCAAACTCGATTACGCGATCAGCGATAACACAAAGCTTGTCGGCTCATACGCCTATCAGAAAGAAAGCGACCTGGCCCCTATCTCCATCTGGTGGGCGACGCCGAACACTCTTCCGTATCCGACCCCTGGGGCCTCAAGCACTGTGACATATGTGATCAATGTCAACCTCACCCATGTCTTCAATCCGACTACGACCAATGAGACCGTCTTCTCCTGGTCTCACTTTGTCAATCCTTACGCGTTGGCCGACCCTTCAAAGGTGTCTCGTTCCACCAACAACTTCGGTGTCAAAGGACTTTTCGGCCAGACCACGGATCAGATCCCAAATTTCAATCCCGACTATTGCTGCAGCGAGCAACTGGGAAGCTTCAATTACTATCCGATGTCAACCGGCACATTTGGCGGCATCAAACAGGTTCCGGCGTTCTACGACAACTTCACCAAGGTGTGGGGTCCGCACACGGTCAAGCTTGGCTTCTACTGGGATGAAAGCTCCAACCAGCAGAACAGCAATGCGCCTAACAACGGATCGTACAACTTCCAGACCTACGGCCAAAACTCGACCACGAATCTTGTAGCTGACATGATGCTGGGATATGTCAACTCCTACCAGCAGCAGAACCTGAATGTGCCCTCAGACAATGCATATCACCAGATTTCGGTCTATGCTCAGGACTCCTGGAAAATGGGGCCACGGGTCACGTTCAATTATGGATTGCGATTCGATCACATCGGCCAATGGTATGGGTTCAACCAATTTGATAAAGGTTTTCAAGTCTGGAGCGCGGCGGACTACAACAACGGTCCAAGCGCGCCAGACAATACTGGTCTGCTCTGGCACGCTATAAATAAAAGCATCCCGTTGTCAGGATTCGTCTCGCCGTTCGTTTATTACGCGCCGCGAATAGGACTGGCGTATGACATCTTCGGAACCGGCAAGACCGTGTTCCGCGGTGGCTTCGGCGTGTTCCGCTATCAGGCGACCAGCGAAACGGCAAGCGCTGGCAACGGCCCTGCCGGCTCCTTTGGATATACAACACCGACGGTATTCAACGGCGTTGCCAACATATCCCAGTTCTCGCCACCTTCGAGTGTCGCTCAGAACGGATCAACCATCGACGTAATGCAGATGGGAGACAGTCGCGCACCCTTCACCAACGATTGGAATGCGACCATCTCTCAGGCCCTTCCCTTGCGCTCGGTCCTCGAAGTGTCGTATGTCGGCAACCGCAGCGCAAACGAGTATATGGACGGAACTAACAGCAACCTTTACAACCTGAACAATGTTCCGAGAGGTGGTATCTTCCAGCCCGATCCGGTGACCGGCACATACGTCTCGCCGGCAGCTCCGCCTTGTTCAACCACCAATCCAGCCGGACAAAGCTTATATTGTGCTGCAAACCCCGCGGTATATTCGCAGACTTATAACCAGAATGATTGGCGTCCGTTGAAGAACTATCAGAATGTGTATCTGCTGACGCACGCGCCATATTCTAACTACAATGCGTTGCAGATTTCGTTTACAAAGCAGACGGGCCCTATCACGTTCCTCACTAACTACACGTTCTCCAAAGTGCTCGGTATCCGCGACGGAGGCTCTAACAATGGTTCTGGAAATGGCCCAGGACTTGATCCTTTTGTCATCGGGAACAACTATGGGCCATTGGCATACGATCACACGCACATTCTTAACCTGGTTTACAACTATCAATTGCCCAGGTTTATCCGCGGCGATAATGTCGGGATGAAAATCCTCGGCGGAGCGGTGAATGGCTGGCAGTTCTCCGGCTATACGGCGTTCCAAAGCGGATATCCCCTGCAGACCTCGAGCGGTGGCACTCTGAATGTTCAATTCCCCAGTGGACTTACAGTACCCACCGTGGCCCATCCGAACCTGCCCGACAACAGCATCACACTGCCGAACGGTCTCAAGGCAACGGCTATTAATCCGAGCACGTATTTCGGAACGTTTGCATATAACGCCCTGGTGCCCACCTTTACCTGCGATCCAACCAAGAACCTGCACAACGGCCAGAGGTTCAATCCTGCCTGCTTCGCGCCTCCGAGTTATGGGCAACAAGGGCAGGTGATTATGCCGTACATGAGATCGCCGAACTATTGGAATAATGATCTTGGGGTCTACAAAGACTTCCACATCACGGAGAGCCGGTACATTCAGTTCCGGGTGTCGGCCACGAACTGGCTTAATCATCCGCTGCCCCAGTTCGGGCTCGCAAACAATTCGGACAATTCCATTAGCTTCGTAGGGACTGAAAATGCGACTTGTGCCGGTTGCGTTGACTCGAATGGAAATCCGCTTCAAGTCACCTATCTATCGCCAAGCAACACGAATCCGCTCACGACCGGAAAACCTGCGTTCAAAACCGGCTCGAGATTTGTGACATTGGCCACGAAGTTCTATTTTTAACCTTCCAACCCCTTTTACAATTTAAGGGGCGGCTTACGCCGCCCCTTTCATATATCGGATGATCCTCTCCAAGCAAGCGCAACTCGTATTCCTCGTGGGTTTGCTGCTGCCTTTATTCGCAGTGCCTTTCGTTAGCGCACAGTCCCCGAATTCTCCTATACGTTTCGAACTGAGGAAAATTCCTTTCCGGCTCGAAAACGATGAAACGCCTGCAAAGAACGCGCCCGAAGCTATGCCCGGAGGTGTCGCTGTCTTTGACTACAACGGCGATGGCCGTCCAGACATCTTCTTCACGAATGGCGCGAATATCGCCACATTGAGGAAAGACTCGCCCAAGTACCGCAACCGGCTCTTTCGCAACGACGGAAATGGAGTCTTCACGGACGTAACCGATGCGGCTGGACTTGCCGGCACCGGATACGACATGGGAGTGGCGATCGGCGATTATGACAACGACGGTCATCCGGATATCTTCGTGGCCGGCCTCTACAAAAACACGCTTTATCACAACAATGGCAATGGGACCTTCACGGACGTGACTGTAAAAGCGGGCCTCAATAAGTCGCAGGATCCTCAATATGGGCCGCTCTGGGCTGTTGCAGCTGTTTGGGTCGACATAAACAATGATGGCCTGCTTGATCTGTTCGTCGTGAACTACATGCAGTGGACTTATTCCGACAAGCCATTGTGCGCCTTTCGCGGCGTGGCCGATTATTGTCATCCGCGCTACTACAAGCCCACTCCTGACCAGCTCTTCATCAACAATGGCGACGGAACTTTTCGCGATGCCTCAGTGGAGTGGGGCCTAAGCAATCATCCTGGTAAAGGAATGGGGGCCGGAATCGCCGACTACGATCTTGATGGCCGCCAGGACATCTTCGTTACGAATGACGGGGACTACGAATTCCTCTTTCATAACCTGGGAAACAAATTCGAGGAAGTCGCCTTCGATGCCGGAGTCGCGCTTCCGGAAGACGGTAACTTTATTTCCGGGATGGGACTCGATTTTCGCGACTTCAACAATGATGGCTATCCGGATATCGCTTATGTCGCACTCAATAACCAGACCTTCCCCATATATGAAAACACCGGTAAAGGAAGTTTTCGCGACGTCACTACGTCGAGCGGCATGCGAGATGCCAGTATGTCGATGGCCGGTTACGGCGCAGGCTTTTATGATTTCGATAACGATGGCTGGAAGGACTTGTTCGTGACCCGAGGACACGTCGAATCCATGCCCGTACCTGGCGCAGACATCGATCAGTACAACACTGTATTCCACAATCCGGGCAAAACAGGGAAGTGGCTTCCACTTACAGCCGAAGCTGGCCTATCGGCAGCGCCGGGCGCACGTCATCGCGGTGTGGCATTCGGAGACCTGGATGGTGACGGTCGCGTTGACGTCGTCGCTACCGCGCTTGGGGCCGATGCGGAAATCTGGATGAACCGCAGCCCAAATTCAAACCACTGGCTCGATATCGCTTTGCAGGGCACGAAAAGCAATCGCGACGGCATTGGCGCGCGAATCATGGTTGTCACAAAGAGCGGCGCTCAATACAACCAGATGACCACGAGCGTCGGCTACGCGTCATCGAGCGATGGCCCTGTTCATTTTGGCCTCGGAACTGATGCCGTTGTCCAATCAATCGAGATCCACTGGCCGTCTGGAAGGGTACAGACCTTCAAAGAAGTAAAGGCCGACCAGATTTTCAAAGCTACAGAACCGCTGAATTGAGATCCGTAGCCTGGATTTCCTTTCAAATAAAAATCATCCTGTAATAGGACATGTGGAAGAGAGAGTTGACGGCTCTGCACTGCGCCATTTCGTCAGGTTTATCTGGCGGTTCAATCCTTCTGAATATAGACGAAGGCTGAGAACATACTGGTTCAAAATTGGATGGTTTCCGCCGAACCGTCGTAGGAGATGGTTCGATCGCTTGCATTCACAGCCTCTCCCACGCCGTTGCCCTGGCTCACAAGAATGATATTGAAATTGCGCCGCGAGGGCATTCCGTGAAATTGCCCTTGACGCGCATCGATAGCGAGTGTGCGCGCACTGTCGTTCCAGTGCATGGCGATTTTCGAATATGCCCCCTTCTCATAGTCATACGAGGAGCCGTCGTCGTTATAAAGAACATACCTGGCATCGGCGCCGGTATAAATACGCAGGGTGATAGGGCCACCCGGAAATTCGTCGCTGTACTCTGACTCCGGGCCGAGAGGAAGAATGGTTCCGCTCCGCACATAGAGCGGCATGGTTTGGAGAGGGGTCTGACGGTTGACCTCTTGGCCTCCGGAAAGCCGCTCTCCAGTCCAGAAGTCATACCAATCCTCATGTCCTGGCAGATAAACTTCGCGTGATGCGGCGCCGGCTCTGGTTACCGGAGCTACTAGAATCGACGGTCCAAACATGAACTCGTCATTGATATCGAGCGCCTTTGGGTCGCTGCGAAAGTCGAATGCCAGCGCGCGCATCGGGGTATATCCATCGAGGGTAGTGCGCGCCGCCAGAGAATAGATATAGGGAAGTAGGCGATAACGCAAACGGTCATAGAGAGTAAGGATGGATTGCGCCTGCTCTCCGTAGGACCATAACTCATTTTCGTGATTGGAGCGGGTTCCATGCACGCGGAAGACAGGACAGAAGGCGCCGTACTGGAACCAGCGGACAAACACTTCCCTGTACGCCGGGTCGTCGGTGTCTCCGCCGAGAAAGCCGCCGATGTCCGTAGTCCAGTAAGGCAGTCCAGTCATGGAAAAGTTCAGGCCGGCCGGAATTTCACGCCGGAGCGTTTGAAAATTGGTCGCGATATCTCCTGACCAGACCGCCGCGGCGTTGCGCTGTGTTCCAGCAAAGGCCGAGCGGCTGAGAATGAACACGCGCTTGCGGCTGGTTTGCTCCCGTTGGCCGTCGTAGATGGCCTTTGTGGTCATAAAAGGGTAGAGGTTGAGGTACCGAGAGCCATTGCCGATGGCCGTCGCGGCCCCGGCGAGCATTGAGCGATGCTCTTCGCCATAGAAATCGGAGGGTTCGTCAGAATCCATCCAATAGGCATCGACTCCGGCGTCATAGAGCGAGTCGCGTACCTGCCGCCAATAGACGCGGCGGGCTTCCGGGCTGAATGCATCGTAAAGACGGGTTCCCACATAATAGGGCGGCAGGGAGTCTTTTGCGGGAGTGACAAAAAGTCCCTTCGCGAGCAATTCATGAAAAGTCGCGCTGCCAGGCTGGAAGAGTGGCCAAATGGAAACCATGAGGTGAACATGTTTGCTATGGAGTTGCTGCACTAATTCAAAGCGGTTGGGGAAGTTGTTGTTGAAAACACGCGAACCAAGAGAGGTTTCCCATCCCGCATCCAGAACGATGGCATCGATGGGAATTTTCAGATTGCGGTATTTGTCAGCGACGTCGGTGATTTCCGCCTGGCTGTTGTATGCGAGCTTGGATTGCCAAAAACCATACGCCCATCGCGGAAACAGAGGCGCAGTGCCGGTAAGTTGCCTATAACCGCCAATGATCTTGTCAAAGTCCGGGCCGTACAAAAAGAAATAGTCGACCGCGCTCGACATCGAGGAACGAATGGCTACAACAGGTTGGAATCGGTTGTTCCAGTGGGTCGCTGAAGCGTTGTTCCAGAACACGCCGTAACCTTTACTGGAAAGAAAAACCGGAATGGAGATATTGGTATTGTCCTGCGTCAGTTCGAATTCGAGATTGCGCTGATTGAGAAGTGCATCCTGATGCTGGCCAAGGCCATAAAGCCTCTCCTCGGGAGTTAGAGCGAACCAGACTGAGGCCTGGAGGGTTCGAACTCCATCCGTAACAGTCGGCTCTAATTTACGGGGGAAAGGCCAGTCTGATTCGCGGAGAAGCGACGTGCCATTGTGATCTTCAAAGCTGACGGCTCCGCTGGTCCTGCTGACATCAACAACCAGATCTGCGGTGATGACGCTGACATCTTTTGTCCCGCGTTCAATTGTGAATGGAACAGCTCCGCAGCCGTTCTTGAACAGAAACGGATTGGCGAGATGTCCGAACGCCGCTTGAGGAGCATAGGTAACGCGTACGATGTCATTTCGGCAGGGCTCGATCCGCAACGTGCCATGTGGCATGTGAAAGCTCACTTCAGTTGCGCTGGATGAAATGCTCCTGATTGGGTATGAGTTCAATGTATTTCGCTGGGCAACGATGTAGGAGTTCGGGAGGACAATAAGAACTGTCAAAAATGTGACTGCAAGGGCAGGGGCCTTT
>Ga0126371_10000993_pt1 | contig 23618 bp, 18 predicted proteins | sample PanSoiMetaPlot_4_FD_110145 | JGI IMG/M metagenome (GOLD analysis project Ga0126371, IMG submission 110145) | Tropical forest soil microbial communities from Panama - MetaG Plot_4 | ecosystem: Environmental > Terrestrial > Soil > Tropical forest > Bulk soil | place: Panama | collected 2016-02-17 | reverse complement strand
TTGCCGCTGTTGGTATGTGGGGAGGGTGGACGACCGGCTACTACCTGATCGTTCCCTTCTTGTTCGTATTAACCATCGTGGTGTTTTTCCACGAGCTCGGTCATTTTCTGGTCGCGCGCTGGTGCGGCGTGCGGGTTCAGGTGTTTTCCATCGGCTTTGGCCGCGAACTGTTTGGATTCAACGATCGGCATGGGACGCGATGGAAGCTCGCCGCCATCCCGCTCGGCGGCTACGTCAAATTCCTTGGCGACGAGAATGCCGCAAGTGTGCCCGACCGCAATGTCTTCGCCAACATGAGCGAAAGCGAACGGCGGGAGACCTTCTTCCACAAGTCGGTGGCCCAGCGCGTGGCCGTCGTGGCGGCGGGGCCGATTGCCAATTTCTTGCTGGCAATCGTTATTTTCGCTGGCGTGGCGATGGTCTATGGGAAGCAAGAGACCGCCGCGCGGGTCGACGAAGTGATTCCGCAGAGCGCGGCCGCGGCCGCCGGTTTTCAGCCGGGAGATCTCGTCGTCTCGATCGATGGCGCGCCGATCGAAAGCTTTGCCGACATGCAACGGATCGTCTCAACAAATGCCGGGCGATCGCTCAATTTCGGCATCGAGCGCAACGGCTCGCGGATCACCCTCTCCGCTGTGCCGCGACTGACCGAAGATAAGGGCGCCTTCGGTGGCACACGGCAGATCGGGGTCCTGGGGATCAAGCGATCGCTCGCACCCGGGGATGTCAAAGTCCGCCGCGTCGGGCCGATCGCCGCCATCGGGCTAGGATTGGAAGAAACTTGGAGCATTGTTGACGGAACATTTACGTATCTTGGCCGCTGGATTACCGGACATGAATCCTCGAACCAGATCGGAGGACCGGTGGGAATCGCGCTGATGTCCGGGGAAGCAGCACGGCTCGGCTTTGACGTGCTGATGCGTTGGGCCGCGGCGATTTCGGTATCGATCGGGCTGTTGAACCTGTTCCCAATTCCACTGCTCGATGGAGGTCACCTTTTGTTCTACGGCTTCGAAGCGGTGCGCGGCCGCCCCCTGTCCGATCGGGCCCAGGAGGTTGGGTTCCGGATCGGGTTTGCCATTGTGGTTATGTTGATGATTTTCGCGACCTATAACGATATCTGGCGGGTGATCGACCTCGTCCACAAGCTGCTGTCGTAACACCGTGGCGCGAGGGCAACGCCTTGGCCACAATGACGTTCCCGGCGCGAGGGGCCTGTATGCAGCGCCGCGAAAAGCAGGTACAAGCCATCTAGCGAATCTGTCGATGGTCGTGGGGCGGCCAACGGGAACAACAGGGCGTCATGAAACGGTGGTGTGGGGTGTTACGAGGGCTGACCATCGCCTGTGTCGTCCTCGGGGGGGCGGTGTTGGGTTCGGGCGCCATATCGGTGGTGACCGCCACGAGTGCTTTTGCTCAGGGCGTCTCGTCCATCGTCGTTGAGGGCAACCGCAGGGTCGAGGCGGACACGATTCGCTCGTATTTCCATGGACTGAATCCCGCGGCCATCGACGAAGGCCTCAAGGCGCTTTACGCGACCGGCTTATTTGAAGACGTCAAAATCAGCCAATCCGGCGGCCGCATCATTGTGACCGTGGCGGAAGCGCCGGTGATCAACCGGGTGGCGTTTGAGGGCAACAAGCGGGTCAAAGACGAGCAGCTGACCACCGAAGTCCAGTCGAAGCCGCGCGGGACCTTCTCCCGGCCGGTGGTTCAATCCGACGTCGAGCGGATCGTTGAGGTCTATCGCCACGCCGGCCGATTCGATGTTCGCGTCGATCCGAAGATCATCGAACTTCCTAACAACCGCGTCGATCTGGTGTTCGAGATTACGGAAGGCGAGAAGACCGTCGTTCGGGAAATTAAGTTCGTGGGCAACCACTCGTTCGGCGACAGCCGCCTCAAGAACGCAATTAAGACCACAGAACACAACTTTTTAAGTTTCATTAAGAATACCGACATCTACGACGCCGACCGGATCGAGGCCGATCGCGATCTGCTACGCCGCTTTTATTTGAGCCAGGGCTATGCCGACGTGCAGATCGTCGCCGCGCAAGCGGAATTCGATCCGACGACGAAAAGCTTTATCGTCGCTTTCACCATCGATGAGGGCACGCAATATCATTTTGGGACGGTGGACGTGGTTTCAAACGTCCACGATGTTGACGCGAGCACGCTCCACTCGGTGCTCAAAGCCAGGACCGGCGGGGTCTACGACGCCGACGCCGTGGAGAAAACCACCGAAACGATGACCGTCGAGATGTCGAAACGCGGCTACGCGTTTGCGCAGGTGCATCCCCGCGGCGATCGTGACCCCGCGGCCCACGTGATCAGCGTGTTGTTTGTGGTCGACGAGGGGCCGCGCGCATATATCGAGCGCATCAACGTGCGCGGCAATACGCGCACCCGCGACTATGTGATCCGCCGCGAGTTCGATATTGTCGAAGGTGATGCCTATAACAAGGTGCTGATCGACCGGGCCGAGCGCCGGCTCAAGAACCTTGGCTATTTCAAGTCGGTCAAGATCACCAACGAACCGGGATCGGCGCCGGACCGGATCATCATCGACGTTGACGTCGAAGAGCAGTCAACCGGCGAATTCTCGGTTTCCGGCGGCTATTCCACCGCGCAGGGCTTTCTCGCGGAAGTCAGCGTCGGCGAGCGCAATCTGCTCGGCAAAGGACAATACGCGAAGGCCTCGGTGACCTATGGGCAGTTTGCTCGCGGTTTCACCGTGTCGTTCGCGGAGCCGTACTTCCTCGGATATCGGATCTCGGCAGGCATCGACATTTTCGCCAACGACACCTTGCAGAGTCCGTTTCAATCGTTCGGCAGCAACACTTACGGGGCCGCATTCCGGATAGGATTGCCGCTGAGCGAGAACTTGTCATTACAAACCCGTTACACCATCGAGAATCAATCCATCAACCTCAATCCGTTGCTCCAGGATTGTAACGCCCCCTCGCTGCAACAAGGGCTCATCAATCTCAATAATGGCTGCGAACTCGACGGCGAAGCCTCGGCGGCGTTCAAGCAACTGGTGCTGGCAGGGCCGGTCTGGATCTCGTCGGTGGGATATTCTCTTGACTATAACACCCTCGACAACAACCGGAACCCAACGAACGGCCTATTCGCCGAACTCAAGCAAGATCTCGCCGGGCTTGGCGGCAACGTCGACTTCATCAAGACAACCGGAAACGTTCGCTACTATTACGACCTCGTTGGCGACATCATCTCCCTCGTGCACCTCCAAGCTGGCTATGCAACCGCTTACGGCGGGCAGACCATACGGGCGTTCGATCAGTTCTTCGGTGGGCCCTGGTTGGTGCGCGGCTTTGCGCCGAACGGTTTCGGACCTCGCGATCTGACGCCGGGGACCACCCAGGACAACGTCGGCGGCTCGATCTATTGGGGCGCAAGCTTGGAGTTTCAGTCGCCGATCCCGAACATCCCCAAGGACTTTGGGTTGAAGGTGGCGGCATTTGCCGACGTCGGCAACGTCTACGACTACCGGGGCCTGTCGACCTATCCGTTCCCGATCTTCCCCAATACCCTATGCAACACGCAAAATGGCGGCGTTCCTTGCACCGGGGCCAACGTCGGCGCCGCCGATTCCAAAGTGCCAAGATCTTCGGTTGGCGTGGGTTTGGTGTGGGATTCTCCGTTTGGACCGCTTCGCGTCGACTATGCGTTCGCGCTCTCGAAACAGAACTACGACATAGTTCAGCAGTTCATGTTTGGCGGCGGCACGAAATTCTGACCATTGGTCTGGGCCGGTCGACGGCACGGGTGGTATGGCCGAGCTGCTGTTCTTCGAACGTCCCGCCGGCTTGACCTTGGCGGAGATTGTGAACCTGACCGGCGCGACAGCGCGGGCCGGCGCGCCGTTGGATCGGCGCATTACCAACATTGCGCCGCTCGATCAGGCGGGGCCATCGGATCTAGCCTTCCTGGATCGACCACGCTTTGTTGATGACTTAAGGGCAACGCGGGCGGGGATTTGCCTGCTGGCAGCGCGTTTCGTCGAGCACGCGCCACCCGACGTTGGTGTGCTTATATCGGCGCAACCTTACCGGGCGTTTGTCGAGGTCACCCGAAAACTGTTTCCAGGCGCGCTGCGCCCCTCCTCGTTGTTTGACGCCGTGGGGGTGGGGCCGGGAGCTCACGTGCATCCGGCTGCGCGGCTCGAGAGCGACGTGACGGTCGATCCTGGGGCCGTGATCGGCCCGGGCGCCGAAATCGGCGCCCGAACACGGATCGGCGCGACCGCGGTCATCGGTCCTGGGGTGAGGATCGGCCGTGAATGCTGCATTGGAACCGGAGCCAGTGTCAGCCATTGCTTGATCGGCGATCGGGTGATCGTGCATCCAGGCAGCCGGATCGGGCAGGATGGATTTGGTTACGTGATGGATCCCGGGGGTCACCTTAAAGTCCCCCAGATCGGCCGCGTGATCATCCAAGACAACGTTGAAATAGGCGCGGGGACGACCATTGACCGGGGGGCCAACCGGGACACGGTGATCGGGGAGGGTACCAAGATCGACAATCTGGTCCAAGTCGGCCACAATGTGGTCATCGGCCGGCATTGCATTCTCGTCGCCCAGACAGGTATCGCGGGCAGTGTAACGTTAGGGGATTTCGTGGTTCTGGGGGCGCGCGTGGGGGTCAATAATCACGTGAAGATCGGAGAGGGTGCCCAAATTGCTGCCGTCAGTGTGGTTCACGGTGACGTGCCACCGGGAGCGCGGTGGGGAGGGATTCCGGCCAAGCCGCTAAAGGTCTGGTTTCGCGAGATGACACTTTTGGAACAGATGGCAGCGCGTACCGGTGCGGCGATGAACCGGCCTCGCGACGGCGAGGAGATGCAAAACCGCGATGACGTCCCCCGTGATTGAGTCCCTCGGGATCCAGGAGCTTCTCGAGGTGCTGCCGCACCGCTATCCGTTTCTCATGGTGGATCGTGTGGAACAGATTTGCGGCGATGAATCCTGCGTCGGCATCAAGAATGTGACCATCAATGAGCCGTTCTTTCAGGGGCACTTTCCCGGACGTCCGGTGATGCCGGGCGTGCTATTGCTCGAGGGCATGGCCCAGAGCGCCGGCGCGATCTGCGCGCTCGCCATGCGCAGCACGCGGCCCTTGCATTCGGTCTATTTCATTACCGTCGACAAGGCGAAGTTTCGTCGGCCGGTCGTGCCCGGGGACCGGGTCGAGTATCACATGCAACGCTTGGCGAAGCGCAAATTGATGTGGTGGTTTCACGGCGAGGCGAAGGTTGATGGCGCCGTGGCCTGCGAAGCCGACGTGGGTGCCATGATCGCCCAAGTCTGAACGCGCCAAGTGGAACGCAACACGTGGGAACACACCACGTGTGAACTCAAAAATGACCTGCCGCCGATGCCAAGCATTCATCCCACGGCCTGCCTCGACGCTCACGCGGAACTCGCCGATGACGTCGAGGTCGGTGCCTATTGCGTGATCGGTCGCGACGTCCGACTCGGCGAAGGGTGTCGACTGATCGCCCATGTGCATATCGCCGGCGTCACCACCGTGGGTCCACGAACCGTTATCTATCCGTTTGCGTCGCTGGGGACTCCGCCGCAATCGGTCCATTACCGGGGAGGACCGACGCGGTTGGTGATCGGTGCTGATTGCCAGATCCGCGAAGGGGTCACCATGAGCACCGGCACTGAGGACGGCGGCGGTGTCACGGAGGTTGGCGAGCGGGGTTTCTTCATGGCCAACAGCCACGTCGGCCACGACTGCCGCGTTGGTCGCGACGTCATCCTGGCCAATGGCGCAGTGCTGGGTGGTCATTGTGAGATCGGCGACTTCGTGTTCATGGGCGGGCTCTCTGCGGCACACCAGTTCACCCGGATCGGAACCTCGGCTATGGTGGCGGGGATCACGGGGGTGCGCTCGGACGTCATTCCTTTTGGCTATGCGGTCGGATCACTTGCCTATTTGACCGGGCTCAACGTGGTGGGAATGAAGCGGCGAAACCTGTCACGTGAGGCAATACACGTGGTGCGGCGCGCCTACCGGGACCTGTTCTTCGCAACCGGGACGTTCGCGCGTCGGCTCGATACCGTCGAGGCGACCTATGCGGGAGACCCGACGGTAGCGACGATCGTGGCCTTCGTGCGCGAGGGGGGTGAGCGGGCGCTTTGTCATCCCAAACGGCAGGACGAGCCTTAGCCAGGACCAGGATCATGGTCGCAAGCGCCGACCGGGCGGGCGACACCGCGCCGGTCGCCATCATCTGCGGGGGCGGCGCGTTACCGTTCGCGGTCGCCGACGCGGCCTTGAGACAAGGCCGCAAGGTCATTCTGTTTGCGATCAAGGGCTGGGCCGATCCTGCGCACGTGGCCCGCTATCGGCATCATTGGATCGCCTTGGGTCAATTCGGACGGGGGCGACGGCTCGCCGCCGCCGAGGGCTGTCGTCAAGTGGCGTTTATCGGCGGGGTGATCCGGCCGGCGCTGCACGAAATTCGTCTCGACTGGCAGACGCTTCGGCTGCTGCCGCGGCTTGCACGACTCTATCGAGGTGGTGATGACCAGTTGCTCTCAGGGATCGGGCGCATCTTTCAGGAGCACGGTTTGGCATTGATCGGCGCCCACGAACTGGCGACCGACATCATTGTTCCCAGCGGGCGCATCGGCCAGCTCGGTCCAACGCCCGAGGATGCCGCCGACATTGCCCGCGGGTTGGCGGTGTTGTCGGCGCTGGGCCGGTTTGACATCGGGCAGGCCGTGGTGGTCGCGAACAATCAGGTTCTGGCGGTTGAGGCCGCCGAGGGGACGGACTATTTGCTCGCCCGCATTGCCGAACTCAAACAGGCCGGCCGGATTCGCTCTCGACCTGGGACGGGCGTCTTGGTGAAAGCGCCGAAGCCCGGACAAGATCCGCGCCTCGATCTGCCAGCGATCGGTCCGCAAACCGTTGCGGGCGTGATTCGTGCCGGCCTTGCCGGATTGGCCGTCGTGGCCGGCGGCACCATCATGGCGGAGCCCGAACGCGTGGCCGCCGCCGCCGATGCGGGGCGGGTCTTCGTCGTCGGGGTCAATTCGCCATGACACCCCAAAGGCCGCTTCCGGCGGCCCGCGAGCTCAAGATCTGGCTCGTCGCCGCAGAGGCGTCGGGAGACCGGCTCGGCGCGGCGTTGATGCGCGCGCTGCGCAAACGCTGCGCCAGCATCGCGTTCGCCGGGGTCGGTGGACCGGAAATGGTCGCCGAAGGCGTTCGCAGCCTGTTTTCGATGACCGATTCGATCATCGGTCTCGCCCCCATCTTGCCGGCGATGTTTTCCATCCTGCGGCGCATTCGCCAGATTGCCGATGCGGTTGTGGCTGAGAACCCCGATGTGCTCGTGATCATTGACAGTGCCGCGTTCACGCACCGGGTCGCCCGACGCGTACGGGCGAGGGCGCCGGAGATCAAGATTCTTGACTACGTGTCACCTCAGATCTGGGCCACGCGGCCGGGCCGCGCCCGCCGGATGAAAGCCTTCGTTGATTGCGTGCTGGCGGTGTTGTCGTTCGAACCGCCCCTCTATGCCAAGCTCGGGGGGCCTCCGTGCATCTATGTTGGCCACCCGCTCGTCGAACGAGCGGGTGAATTGCGGCCGCGCCCGGGCGAAGCCGACCGTCGTGCGGCGGATCCGCCGGTCGTGCTGATCTTACCGGGAAGCCGATCGAGCGAACTGCGTCGCCTCATCGAGCCATTTGGCGAGGCGGTCGGGCTCGTAGCGAGCCGCGTCGGGGCGATCGAGTTCATCCTCCCGACGTTGCCGGCTCTCACCGCACGGCTCAAAGAGGCGACCGCCGATTGGCCGGTGCGGCCACGCATTGTTGATGACCAGCAGCAGAAGGATGCGGCTTTTCGGATGGCGCGTGCGGCGCTCGCGGCGTCCGGCACGGTGACGCTCGAACTGGCGGTGTCCGGTGTTCCTACGGTTGCGGCTTATCGGGTGGCCGCATGGGAGGCCGCGATCATCCGCCGAATCATCCGCGTACCCTCAATCATTCTCGCTAATCTTGTCATGGGCGAGAATATTGTCCCCGAATTCCTGCAGGAGAACTGCGTGCCTGCCCGGCTTGCCGAAGCATTGATTGCTTTGCTGAGCGACGGTCCGGCGCGACGCAAGCAGCTCGATGGGTTCGAAAAACTCGACGCGGTCATGGGCATCGGAACCATGCACCCCAGCGATGAGGCAGCCGCGGCCGTGCTGGCTTTAGTCAAGGAGCACAAACGTCCGCCGACCCTCGCGCGGTCGCTTGGGTCTTAGTGGGCACCCGTGAACAACGCACCGCAAAATCCGGTCCAGAGAGCTACGACTATTGCTGCAATCAAAATTGTCGCGTCCCTGATGCCCGGTCCAAGCGTCACCGCTACAGGCCAAGCACCTGGATCTCAGTGAAGCGCCTTGCCGGAAGGCCTATTTGCGTCGCGAGATGGGCTGGTATTCCCGCCGCGCAGCGCCGGTATAAAGCTGACGGGGACGACCGATCTTCTGTTGCGGATCTTCGATCATCTCCTTCCACTGTGCAATCCATCCCACGGTGCGGGCGAGTGCGAACAGTACGGTGAACATCGTGGTCGGGAACCCCATCGCCTTGAGGGTAATACCTGAATAGAAGTCGATGTTCGGATAAAGCTTCTTCTCGATAAAATACTCGTCGTGGAGCGCGATGCGCTCGAGTTCCAACGCGACTTCCAGCAACTGGTCGCCTTTGTAGCCGAGCTCGTTGAGCACCTCGTAGCACGTTCTCTGCATGATCTTGGCGCGCGGGTCGTAGTTTTTGTAGACCCGATGTCCGAAGCCCATCAAACGGAACGGATCGTTCTTGTCCTTCGCACGCCTGACGTACTCGGGAATGCGGCCGACCGAGCCAATCTCTGCCAGCATCTTCAAAGCCGCTTCGTTCGCGCCGCCGTGAGCGGGACCCCACAGGCAGGCGATCCCCGCAGCGATACAGGCAAACGGGTTGGCACCCGACGAACCGGCCAATCGAACCGTCGACGTCGAGGCGTTCTGTTCGTGATCGGCGTGCAGGATAAAAATACGGTCCATGGCGCGTGCGAGCACAGGATTGGGTTTGTACTCCTCACACGGAACCGCAAAGCACATCCGCAGGAAGTTAGAGGAGTAATCGATATCGTTCTTCGGATAAATAAACGGCTGTCCGATCGAATATTTGTACGCCATGGCGGCGAGCGTCGGCATCTTGGCGATCATGCGGATCGACGCGATCATTCGCTGCTGCGGATCGGAAATGTCCGTGGAGTCATGATAGAAGGCGGAAAGTGCGCCGACGCTGCCAACCATCACCGCCATCGGGTGGGCATCGCGGCGGAAGCCTTGAAAGAACCGAGTCATCTGTTCGTGCACCATCGTGTGACGTGTCACGCGATAGTCGAAGTCGGCCTTTTGGCCGGTGGTCGGCAGCTCCCCGTAAAGCAGAAGATAACAGGTTTCGAGGAAATCGCCGTGTTCGGCTAGCTGTTCGATCGGGTAGCCGCGATACAGCAAAACGCCTTCATCGCCGTCAATGTAGGTGATCTTCGATTCGCAGCTTGCCGTTGAGGTAAAACCCGGATCGTAGGTGAACATCCCGGAAGTCGTATAGAGCTTACCGATGTCGACGACGGATGGCCCGATGCTGCCGTCATAGACTGGGAACGTCCAATTTTTATCGCCAACGCTTATACTGCCCGTCCTGGTATTGGCGCGCGTCACCGCATCCATGGTCCAGCCCTCGAAAGAGTGTTTTTTGGGACCCGCGGGGCGGCACGGCCACGGCCGGCGAACATCCGCACTCCCGCAGTGTACAAATATTCTTTGATTACCTAGACCTTTCGCTAATGCACTGCAAGATCACGATTGCGGCACCGCGGTAACTTTGCCGAAATGGTCAAATATTGAGCAGGCCGCGACCGCGCTCTTGCTGCCTAATCATTTGACCGTACGGCAGAACCGGCGCCGACCGCTTGATCGCGCAGCCGGGCGATACTCGCGCCCTGTCCGAGCACAGTGAGCACGTCGAAGATTCCCGGAGAGGTCGTCCGCCCCGTCAGCGCTGCCCGCAAGGGCTGGGCGACCGAGCCGAGCTTGAGATCGCGCTGGTCGGCAAAGCGACGCAACGCCGCCTCGAGCGTAGCGCCGTTCCACGGCGCCAGGCTTTCTAGCTCGGGAATGAGCGCACAAAGGAGCTTGCGGGCCTCTGGGGTGAGCACAGCGGCGGCTTTCGGGTCCACGGCGAGCGGCCGTTCCGCATGGATATAAGCTGCCGAATCAATCAGTTCTACCAGGGTCTTGGCTCGCTCCTTGAGTCCCGGCATGGCGGTCACGAACTGCGCCCGCAGGCCAGCATTGAGCTTCTTGGCCAACCGTTGGCCGTCCGCCAGGTAAGGCAGAAGCCGCTCGATCTCGCTGACGAGTTCCGCGTCGCCGCATTGGCGCAGGTAGTGACCGTTGAGGCTCTCGAGCCGAGAGAAATCAAACCGCGCCGGGGAACGCCCCACCTGCGGCAAATCGAAATACTCGATCATCTCCTCTGTCGAGAAGATCTCCTGATCGCCGTGGCTCCAGCCGAGACGCACGAGATAGTTGCGCATCGCGGCCGGAAGGAAGCCCATGCTGCGGTAAGCATCGATGCCGAGCGCGCCGTGACGCTTCGACAATTTGGCGCCATCCGGGCCGAGAAGGAGCGGGAGGTGGGCCATCGCCGGCACCTGCCATCCGAGCGCCTCGTAGATGTGCTTTTGCCGGGCCGCGTTCGTAAGGTGATCATCGCCACGAATGATGTGGGTCACCTCCATGTCGTGGTCGTCAACCACCACGGCGAGCATATAGGTCGGGGTGCCGTCGGACCGTAGGAGGATGAGGTCATCGAGGTCCTTGTTTGGCCAAACCACGCGCCCCTGGACCTGATCATCGATAACGGTTTCGCCGTCGGTCGGCGCCTTAAGCCGGATCACGGGCTTGATTCCGAGAGGGGCCTCCGAGGGACTGCGATCGCGCCAGCGCCCGTCGTATCGCGCGAGCCGGCCTTCGAGCCGCGCGCTTTCGCGCATCTCCTCGAGCTCCTGTGGGGTCGCATAGCATTGGTAGGCCCGACCCGTCGCCAGCAGCATTTGGGCGACCTCGCGGTGGCGCGCGGCACGCGAAAACTGGTAGATTGCCGGGCCATCCCAATCGAGGCCCAGCCACCGCAACCCATCGAAGATCGCCTCGATGGCCGCATCGGTCGAGCGCTCGCGGTCGGTGTCCTCGATACGCAGCAGCATCCGCCCCTTGCGCCCGCGCGCATAGAGCCAATTGAACAGCGCCGTACGACCGCCACCGATATGCAGAAAGCCGGTTGGCGATGGGGCAAAGCGGGTGACAACATCCTTCGTCATGCGGCTCCGACTGCAATCTTGATCCGTCGATCAAACGGGCGTGTAGCATAGCACTACGCCCGGGTGTAGCGCGCGGGTCCCATCGTGCCTTGGCGGAACCGGTGACAAGGTCGCGTGAATAACCACCGCCTCACCGCCGGCTCGCAGCGCATTCGGCACCTCCAAGGCATCGCACCCGTCGCCGGAAAGCTGCGTTGCGAGCAATCATCCTTGGCAAACGTCGAGCCGCACGCTCGTAAGCGCTATGGGCCAATCGGAAACAGGCCCGGCTTCAGTTCACGGATCTAGTAGCGCCGGAACAATCCGACAAGCTTGCCCTGAATACGCACCCGGTTGGGTGGCAAGATTTGGACTTCGTAGGCGCTGTTGGCGGGCTCAAGCGCGAGCGAGGCTCCTCTGCGGCGGAAACGCTTCAGGGTCGCTTCCTCGCCATCGATCAGGGCAACGACGATATCGCCGGTGTCGGCGGTCTCAGTCCGCCGGATCAGCACGATGTCGCCGTCGAGAATGCCGGCGTCAATCATGGAATCGCCACGCACCTCGAGCGCGAAATGATCGCCCGTCGTCATGAGATCGGCCGGCATGTTGATCGTATGGCTGCGGTTCTGGATAGCCTCGATGGGCGTCCCCGCCGCGATGCGCCCCATGACCGGCACCGCGATCGGCCGGCCGGTCTCGTCTTCTGACGGCGCGCGAACCCGGCCGAGATTGCCCTCGATGACGGCGGGGGTGAAGCCGCGCGTGCGACTCGCTATGCCGTGCGCCACCGAATCCGGTAGCCGCACGACCTCGACGGCGCGGGCTCGATTCGGGAGCCGGCGGATAAAGCCGCGTTCCTCGAGCGCGGTAATCAGCCGGTGGATGCCGGATTTCGAACGCAGATCGAGGGCATCCTTCATCTCATCGAAGGAGGGAGGTACGCCCGTTTCCTTGAGCCGCTCATGAATAAACCGCAACAGTTCTAGCTGCTTGCGTGTCAGCATTTGGTGGTCCGATCTACCCTCTTGAGCCGTGGTAAGGCTTGCGCCCGAAACAAAGCATGAACGGACGCTATCCGTTCCTTATGTGTTCCGCAACCCTTTAATTTCCCGTTAAAAAACTGAAAAAAAGATGCAACGGAATCAAAGGGTTAAGCAGCCGCTTTGGTCGCCCAGCCAGCGCTTGCGGCCACCATATCTGACGGATGCGACGCGCGCGTAATGCTGCGCTCACTCACGCGACCGGGGCGCCGGGTGGTTTCTCTGAGTCGTTTATCTGACTTACGTGAGGCGTGCATGATGCCTTAAGGCGCACACGCTTGGCGCACAACAATTGTTACCGGCCGTAGACGCGTCGTCATGGTACGAGTCTCGGTCCTCGCATTCGCACAAGGCCCCAACCCGAAGCCGAAGCGGTCGTTGCCCGCCGCGCCGATCAATCATGCGTAGCGTCAGATGCTGGTGCATTCATGGGGGCGGCACCGTGGCGGAAAGTGTGCCCCGGCGTGCGGCTGCGTGTCACGTGCAAACATCCCAAAGGAGGGAGCCTTCCGCTTAGGGCCGATCGGTTGTCGCGGCCTCTGCGTGCGTGCACGGCGAACGTGTTTGCGCGCAAACAGTCCTAACGTTTGATGTCAATCGTCAAGCCTCGCCTCTAAAGCGGAAGCCTAATAACGCCGCACCTGGTCCCGGATTTGGCGGCCGTGGCATAAGGCTCACGGACCACGAAACAATCGGCTTTGGCGAGCGGCACCAGCAAAGAACTGTCCTGAAGGTCAAATGGAGTTGCAACCAGAGTTCCGTCGGCACCTACATCCAGTTGCGCGCGAAGATAGTCGGTCCGCTCGTCGTTCTCGCCAAGGTCGCGACCGAGCACAGCCGATTCCACCGGAGCAAGCAGATCGCTCCGCCCGCACAGCTTGCGAAGCAACGGGATGAGAAACAGGAATGCGCCCACGTACGACGAAACCGGATTCCCGGGCAGGCCCAGGACGTGGATTGCGCCGATGCGCCCATGGATCAGTGGCCGGCCCGGCCGCATCGCCACTTTCCAGAACGCGAGCTCCATACCTTGGATTTCGAGCGAGCGCTTGACCAGATCATAGTCGCCCACCGACGCCCCGCCGGTCGTGACGAGGATATCGACACCCGATCGGCGAATCTGTTCGATGGCCGCGACCGTCGGTTCGAGGCGATCGGGCACGATGCCAAAATCGGCGACCTCTGCGCCTTCCCGACGCGCAAGTGCTGCGATAGCAAAACCGTTGGAATAGACAACTTGGCCGCGGGCCAGTTCGCTGCCCGGCACCACGAGTTCATCCCCGGTCGCCAAAATCGCGAGCTTAGGGCAGCGATGAACCGCGACGGTAGGGTAGTTCATCCCCGCCGCAAGCGCCAGATCGCGGTCGGAGAGAAGACGGCCCTTGCGTAGCGTGACGGCGCCGCGGGCGAAGTCCAGCGCCGCGATCCGCACGTGTTTGCCGACCGTGGACGACGACTTGATGACGACCACAGCACCGCGACGTTCGCTATGCTCTTGCAGCACCACCGCGTCGGCGCCTGCGGGCAACACGCCACCAGTGAAGATGCGCGCCGTCTCGCCGTGACCGAGCGAGCCTGCGAACGGTTGGCCGGCAGCCGCTTCGCCGACCACGGTCAGGGTGGCTGGAAGGTTGGCAACATCGGCCGCGCGGACCGCATAGCCGTCCATGGCGGAGACGGCCTCGGCGGGTTGAGAACGCAATGCCACAAGATCCGCAGTCAGAACCCGGCCATGGGCCGCGCCTACGGGGATCACCTCGGCTGGCAGCGGTTCCACGCCATCGAGCACATGCGCGCGCGCTTCCTCGATCGAGAGGGCCATCGCTTCTTCCTGCTCCCGTCACGGTGCTCGCGCGCGCTTTCGCGCTGGAGTCCGTATCGCGCGCTCCGCGCGAACATCGACCCCTGGGGTCGAGGGCATGGAGGAGACGGCGGCGGCACGATAGGGGCCGGATTTGCCGCCGCGCTTCTCGATCAGCCGGACGGCCTCAATGCGCATGCCGCGCTCGACCGATTTGACCATATCGTAGACAGTCAGGCACGCGACACACGCGGCCGTCAACGCTTCCATTTCGACCCCGGTTCTGCCGGTCGTCTTCACGGTGGCGAGGACCGTTAGGCCCGGAAGTGTGCGGTCGGGCGCAATTTTGACCTCGATGGCCGAGATTGGCAGCGGGTGACACAACGGGATCAGCTCATGGGTGCGTTTGGCCGCGAGGATGCCGGCGATGCGGGCGCTCCCAAGAACGTCGCCCTTCTTGACGTCGCCCCGTAGCACAAGGTCGAGGGTCGCAGGCTGCATCACGATACGCCCCTCGGCGACTGCGAGGCGGGCGGTGATGCGCTTTTTGGAGACATCCACCATGTGCGCCTCACCGTGGCGCCCGAGATGGGTCAGGGTTTTGCGCGGTGCCATGGCGCTAGAATGCCGCCGGTGTGCTTGTTGGTGTGCGGTCGATGAGTGCGCGGGTCGCGGCCGCGACGTCAGCCTCGCGCATCAGACTCTCCCCGACGAGAAACGTCGAAATTCCAACTTGGGCGAGCTGCGCCAAGTCGGCCGGGCTATTGATCCCGCTCTCGGCAACGATGTGCCGGTCGTGCGGAATATGCGGGGCGAGCCTCTGGCTGGTCTGCAACGTCGTCTCGAATGTTTTGAGATTGCGGTTGTTGATGCCAATGAGCTGGGAGCGACAGGAGAGCGCCCGTTCCAACTCGCTCTCATCATGGACTTCAATAAGCACGTCCATGCCGAAGGCGAACGCAGTATCTTCAAGATCGCGCGCCGTCGCATCGTCGATTGCCGCAAGGATGATCAAGATGCAGTCGGCACCCCAGGCGCGGGCTTCGACCACCTGGTAGGGATCATAAAGAAAGTCCTTGCGCAGCGTCGGTAAGTTGCTCGCCGCCCTTGCTGCCAAAAGATTCTCTGGTGAGCCTTGGAAGGAGGGTGTGTCGGTCAGCACCGAGAGGCACGTTGCCCCGCCCCCTTCGTAGGCACGCGCCAGCGCTGCGGGATCAAAATCGGCGCGAATGAGGCCCTTGGAAGGGCTCGCGCGTTTGATCTCGGCAATCAATGCGTAGCTGCCAGCGGCGGTGCGGCGCCTCAGCGCGTCAAGAAATCGCCGCGGAGTGCCCGCGTCCTTGGCCTCGCGTTCAAGGCTCGCGCGCGGCTTGGTGCGCTTGGCTGCGGCAATCTCGGCGCGCTTGTAGGTTTCGATCTTCGCCAAAATATCAGGCATAAGCCGATCCGTTCGAGACCGCGATCAACCGCTCGAGGCGTCCTTCGGCTTCGCCGCTGTCGATCGACTTCTCTGCCAGCGCGATCCCCTCTTGGAATGTCTTGGCTCGATCCGCAACCACCAGGGCGGCGGCGGCATTGAACACGGCGACATCCCGAAAGGGGCTGCGCGCGCCTTTGAGAACGCCGTGAAGAGCGGCGGCATTTTCCTCGGCACTACCGCCGCGCAGCGCCATCGCCTGGACTGGCTTTAGCCCCACGGCCTCTGGGGTGAGCTCGAATGTGCGCACAGTGCCGTTCTCGAGCGAAGCGATGCTGGTTGGGCCGGCCGTGGTAATTTCATCGAGCCCGTCCGAGCCATGGACCACGATCGCGCGTTCCGAGCCCAGCTGCCGCAAAACATGAGCGATCGGTTCCACCCACTGCCGCGAAAACACCCCAACCATTTGCCGCTTGACGCCGGCAGGATTGGAAAGCGGCCCGAGCAGATTGAAAATGGTGCGGGTCCCGATCTCAACCCGCGTTGGTCCGACGTGTTTCATTGCCGGATGATGATTGGGCGCAAACATGAAACCAATGCCGGCGTCGCGGATGCAACCGGCGATCGCGTCCGGTGTCAAATCAATGCGGACTCCGAGCGCGCCAAGCACATCGGCGGCGCCACAGCGCGAGGACAGCGCCCGGTTGCCATGTTTGGCGATCGGCACGCCCACACCCGCAACGATGAAGGCCGCGCAGGTGGAGATATTGTAAGACCCCGACGCATCGCCGCCTGTTCCCACGATATCCATGGCTTGGGGTGGGGCGGCCACGGTGAGCATCTTGGCCCGCATGGTGCGCACCGCGCCGGTGATTTCTTCCACCGTCTCGCCCCGCACGCGCAGCGCCATCAAGAGCGCAGCCATTTGCGAGGGGGTCGCTTCACCTGACATCATGCGGTCGAAGGCTTGAGCCGATTCGTCCACCGTCAGCGGCGTGCCGGTCGCAACTTTGGCGAGCAGCGCCTTGAATTGGTCCATATCCCCCGCCCTGAACGCTTAAGATTTGGCACGACACCGCGCGGTTTCGGCATTCCACTGCGCGGCGATATCGAGGAAGTTCTTGAGGATCCTGAAACCGTGCTCGGAGGCGATGCTTTCGGGATGGAATTGCACCCCGTGCACCGCCCGGCGGGTATGCGCGAGCCCCATGACCAGATGATCCGCCGTTTCTGCCGTGACTGTCAGATCATCGGACACGCTGGCACGGTCGACCACGAGGGAATGATAGCGGGTCGCCTTGAACGGCGCATCGACGCCGCGAAAAACCCCGGTTCCACGGTGGTTGATCACGGAAAGCTTGCCATGAACCGGCGCCGGGGCACGCACCACCGCGCCGCCGAAAACCTGGCCGATGGCCTGATGGCCCAGACAAACGCCGAGGATCGGGACGAGCGGGGATGCCGCGCGGATGAGATCGAGGCAAACCCCCGCTTCGTTGGGCGTGCACGGACCGGGCGAAAGCACGATCGCGTCCGGATCACTCGCCATCACGTCTTCGATTGAGACCTTGTCATTGCGATGCACAACGACCCGCGCGCCGAGCGAGCCCAGATAGTGCACGAGGTTGAACGTGAAACTATCGTAGTTGTCGATCAGGACGATCATGCTCAGCGCGGCTCCTTGCGGCGTCTTAGTGGGGCCGGCCGAAGGGGTCAAGCCGCCTGCTGGGCCAAGTCCGTAGGGACGCCAAGCACCAAGCGGATCGGGCTATTGTCCGCGCCGCGCCGCACTGGCGAACCGGCGGGCTTCCTCGGCGGCCCTGAACAGGGCCTTGGCCTTTTGGACACATTCCTGTTGCTCGAACGCCGGATCGGAATCCGCAACAATCCCGGCGCCCGCCTGCACGTGCATGATCCCGTCCTTAATCAGCGCGGTTCGCAGGACAATACAGCTGTCCATCTCGCCATCGGCGGAAAAATAGCCGACGCACCCGGCATAGAGCCCGCGCTTGTCCTTCTCGAGCTCGTCGATGATTTGCATCGCACGAACTTTGGGCGCGCCCGAGACGGTACCGGCGGGAAAGCCGGCAGCGAGCGCGTCAACGACATCATAGCGCGGATCGAGCGTGCCCTCGACGTTGGAGACGATATGCATCACCTGGCTGTAACGCTCGACAAAAAACTGGTCGGTGACTGCGACCGTCCCGATCGCTGCGACGCGCCCTACGTCATTGCGACCGAGATCGAGCAACATGAGATGCTCGGCCCGTTCCTTGGGGTCGGCGAGCAATTCGGCCTCCAGGGCCTTGTCGGCGTGTGCCGTCTGTCCACGCGGTCGCGTGCCGGCAATGGGCCGGATCGTGACGAGCCGGTCACGTACGCGCACCAGGATCTCCGGGCTTGAGCCGACAATGGCGAAGGCGCCATAGTCGAGATAGAACAGGAACGGGGCCGGGTTGACGCGTCGCAGCGCGCGATAGAGTGCAAATGGCGGTAGCGGGAACGATGCTTCGAACCGCTGCGAGAGCACCACTTGGAAAATATCGCCTGCCGTAATGTAGTCCTTGGCGCGCCGGACCATGGCTTTGAATTCATCAGGCGTCGTGTTCGAGGTCGGGACGACATGAAGCGGGCCGCTCTCGTCTCGGCTCTGTTCCTTGTCGAGCGCTCGGTCCAAGTCATCGACGACACCGGACAGTCGCTCGACTGCGCGGCCAAACGCCGCCGTGGCCGAAACCCCAGGCTCCGGGCGGACCGGGGTCACAACTGTTAGTGTGTCCCTGACAGTGTCGAACACAATGACGAGTGTCGGCCGGGTGAGGATGGCATCGGGAATGCCGATCGGATCCGGATTGAGGGGCGGCAATTCTTCCATCAGCCGCACCATGTCGTAGCCGAGATAGCCAAACAGCCCGGCCGCCATCGGCGGTAGGGTCTCGGGAAGGGCGATGCGGCTCTCGGAAAGGAGCGCGCGCAAGGCCTCGAGCGCCGGCTGCGGGCAGGGGACAAACTCATCTGGTTTGGAGCGCGCGGTCCGGTTGATCTCGGCCTGATATCCGTGGGCCCGGAAGACCACATCAGGCTCCAAGCCGATGATGGAATAGCGCCCTCGGGTGGTTCCTCCCTCGACCGATTCGAGCAGGAAACTCATCGCTCGGTTGCCGGCGACCTTCAGGAAGGCTGAAACTGGCGTCTCAAGATCGGCAACGAGTGTCGTCCATACCACCTGGGCTTCGCACTGCGCATAGCGCGCGGCAAAAGCCTCGCCGCTGGGCTCGATTTGCATGCGCCGCCCTTTTAGTCGGATTCACTGGTGCTCGTGAGCCGGCGCAAGGCATCGCCGTTGACGCTGATTCCCAGGCTGTTCTCGAGTTTGGTCACGTACTGACCAAACAGGTCCTCACTGAACGACCGCCGCAAACTGGCATCATTACGCTGAACGTCTGGGGATTTGGTATCGAACTCCGGGATCTTCACATCCGTGACGCGGAAAACGACGAGGTCGGTCGGATCTTTCATCGCGCTGCTGCTAGCAGCCCCCTTGGATGTCTGGAAGACGCGCTCGACCACATCGGCGGAAAGCGGCGGCGAGCCGGCCCCGCGCTTGAGTGCCCCCAGGGCTTCGACCTTGAGGCCGGCTTCGTTGACAACGTCGGGGAACGCAGCACCCCCCTTAAGCTTGTCCACGAACTCCGCGGCCTTGGCAGCGAGGCGCTGCGCGATCTGGTCGTTACGCCAATGAGCCTCGGCCTCGTCCTTGACTTCATCGAGGGCGCGCTCGTGCGAGGGCGTGATCGAGGCAACGTTATACCAGACAAAGCCTCCGGTCGGCAGCGTCACCGCGTCACTGTCGACATCGACGTCCGTTGAGAACGCGGCGCCGATAACGTTGGCTCCGCTCGGCAGATTGTCGATGGGCTTGCCGCCGGGATCGCGGCCCGACCGATCGACGTCAATGGTTCGGGTCGTGAGCTTGTACTTGGCCGCGATCTCGTCAAGATGCGACCCTGCGGCGCGATCATCCTCAATTTTGTCGCGTAGATCCATCATTTCCGGACGTGCGCGCTCGAGCGCCATCTCGTTTTTGATTTCGGCTTCCACCGTTTCGAACGGCTTGCTGCTGCCCGGTTCGATCTTGAGAACGTGGATCAGGGCGGAGCCGAAGCGACCCGCGGTCGGGGCGCTCACCTGTCCCACGGGGAGGGAGAAGGCTGCGTCCGCAACTGCGGGATCGAGCAATTGCGATTTAGACACCAAACCAAGGTCGAAATCCGATTGCTTCAGGCCGCGTTCGGCAGCGATGTCATCAAAAGAGGTGCCATGGGCAATACGGTCGGCGGCGGCCTGCGCATCCGTCGCCGAGGGAAAGACGATCTGCGCGATCTCTCGCCGTTCGGGTTGACCAAATTTGTCGCTGTGGTCGGCGTAATGGCGCCGCGCATCCGCATCAGAGATTTCGATCGTGCTCGCAACGTCTTGCGCGGAAACCGCAAGGAGCACCACCTTGCGATATTCGGGCGCCCGAAACGCGGCCTTGTGGTCATTGAAATAGGCCTGCAGGTCTTGGGCGCTGGGAGCAGCAATCTCGCCAGCCTGGGCGGGGCCGAGCCGCACATAATCAATAGAGCGCTGCTCATTCTGAAAACGGTTAAGAAGCTCCGCGGCGACCTTGGGGACTTTAATTTCCCCGCCCACGGTTTCGGCCAGCTGACGCCGTAGGGCCCCACGTCGTTGTTCCTGCGCATAGCGTGCCTCAGTGAAGCCCGCGTTGCGGATCAACTGCTCGAACCGGAAGCGGTCAAACTGGCCGGTCGTTCCCTTGAAATTCGGATCTACGGTAATTTGTCGTGCAATCTCAGAATCGCTGAGATTGAGGCCGAGTTGCCGGACCCGCTCGTCGAGGGCGGCATCAGCGAGCATTTGGCTCAGCATCTGCCGCGGCAAGCCGAGCGCCTGAGCCTGTTCGGGAGTGATCGGCCGGCCGAGCCTGCGACCCAGCTCTTGCAGCCGGTCATTGTAGGCCTGTCGGAACTGTTCGGCATCAATCTCGGTTCCCCCGACTTTGGCGAGCCAGGAGCGGCCGAAACCACGGAAGATGTCCCCGATCCCCCAAATGCCGAAACTGATCACGAGAAAGCCCAGCACCCCGGCCATGAGAATTCTGCCGAGGAAATGGGAAGACGCTTTGTGAAGACCTCGAAGCATGGGCCGAAACTGTCGCAGTTGGCTAATGGAGTCGGCCAAGCGGCCGCACAGAGGCGCGCATCATAGGGACCGCGGCAGGCTGCTGCAACTGAGCCGCGATTGCATGGACAACGCTCCGCCATCGCCCCGAACGTTGCCTGGACGTCTTCGGGAATGGCGCATGGAGGACGCCCGCAAGCACAGGCCACGGGGCTTGCCCCGCAAAGCCAGGTTCAGACCGGGAGAGAGGCCGTGACCTTCGCAGGATGGGATGGCGAGGGCGAACCTTGCGTTGGTTTTTTGCGGCAAGCCGGTGCGCGCGACGACTTAACGGCATAAAGCGCCTTCCTCCCGCGGTGACGCTCTGGTATGGGCTCTTATGCCAAAATCAAAGAAGGGGCGACCGAGAATGGCAGCGGTGCGTCGGTCATTGTTTGCGGGCAATTGGAAGATGAACGGGCTCACGCGGTCCATTGGAGAGCTCGACCAACTCATCAATGGTGTGGGTTCCGATTGCGACGTTGACGTGATGATTTGCCCGCCCGCGACGTTGCTGGCGGCATTTGCCAAAGCTGCCGCCGGCTCTGCCGTCTCGATCGGGGCTCAAGATTGCCATCCCAAGCCGGCCGGAGCCTATACGGGGGACATTTCGGCCGAAATGTTGCGCGATGCCGGTGCGGATGCGGTCATCGTCGGCCACTCGGAGCGCCGGATCCACCACGGCGAACAGAATGCCGACGTGCGCGCCAAGGCGCTTGCTGCCCGGCGGGCCGGACTGCTGGCGATTGTCTGCGTCGGCGAGACCCAAGAGGAGCGCGAAAGTGGACAAACCGGCGAGGTGATCAATGCCCAACTGGTCGGCTCGCTGCCCGAGGAGGCCAGTGGGGCCAGCTTGGTCGTGGCCTACGAACCGGTTTGGGCGATCGGCAGCGGCCTGACGCCGAGCCCGCATGACGTTGCCGAGGTCCATCGGGCCGTCCGCACCCACCTGACCGGGCGGTTCGGCCACGAGGGAGACAAGATCCGAATTCTCTATGGCGGATCCGTCAAACCCGAAAATTGCCATGGCCTCTTGTCGGTCGCCAATGTCGACGGTGCCCTGGTCGGGGGCGCGAGCCTCAAGGCGGAGGAATTCTTGAGGATCATCGCCGCGGCCGTCAAAAGCGGTCGGTCCTCGCTTCGCGCCTAGGGGGGCCTGCGCGGAAACGCCGCAAAGGCGCCGGGGATTCGAGGCCGCGCTGCGGCCAGCATTTGTGCAACCGATCGCCCGCGGCCTTCGACAGTTCGCGTCACAAACGTACCCGCGGCGCATGCCGGCGGTCCGACGGAGGTGCGCGTCCAGCAGGGTGGAAAAGCCGCAAGGGATCGTGTAGAGACGCGCGGCTTCCTATATTTGGGGCTGGTCGTAGCCGAATGGGGCGCGGGCGCCTCGCCCCTACGCATTGGACTCCTTGAATGCAGACCGTCATCATTGTCATCCACCTCATGGTGGTTTCCGCCATGGTCGGCATGGTGCTGCTGCAGCGCTCCGAAGGTGGGGGGCTCGGTATGGGCGGCGGCAGCGGCTTTCTGACCAGCCGCGGCACCGCCAACGTGCTGACGCGGACCACCGCTATTCTGGCAGCGGTGTTTTTTGCGACGAGCCTTTCGCTGGCCATCGTCGCCGGGTGGGACCGCAAGCCACACTCCATCCTGGAGGGAACCTCGCCGACGCCACAGCAGCAGGCGCCGAGTGGCCCGCAGGCACCGCTCGGTCAAGGGGGCCATGGGGTCCTCGATCAGTTGCGGCAACCAAGCGCGCCCGCGGAACCGGCGGCGCCCCAGGTGCCGCAATCCAAATAGCTGCGGATAACGTCGAGGGCCGGGTAACCGGCCCTCCTGCTTCGGGCGATGCGCATGGCCGAATCGCTAACGGTACGCTATAGGCAAAGACCCATGGCGCGGTATGTCTTCATCACCGGCGGCGTGGTTTCTTCGCTTGGCAAGGGGCTCGCGTCGGCCGCCCTGGGCGCATTGCTCCAGGCGCGCGGATACAACGTCCGATTGCGCAAGCTTGATCCCTATCTCAACGTCGATCCCGGAACGATGTCGCCGTATCAACACGGCGAAGTTTTCGTGACCGATGATGGAGCAGAAACAGATCTCGACCTGGGACACTATGAGCGATTTACGGGCCGGCCGGCGACCCGCCACGACAACATTACAACGGGCCGGATCTACCAGGAGATTTTGGCCAAGGAGCGCCGCGGTGACTACCTCGGGGCCACCATTCAGGTTATTCCGCACGTCACCAACGCGATTAAGGATTTCATTCTCGACGGCAATGAGGGCATTGATTTCGTCTTGGTGGAGATCGGCGGTACGGTCGGCGATATTGAAGGTCTGCCGTTTCTCGAGGCAATTCGGCAACTTGGCAATGAGCTGCCGCGCCGGCACGCCATCTACATTCATTTGACCTTGCTCCCGTTCATTCCGAGCGCGGGCGAGCTTAAAACCAAGCCGACGCAGCATTCGGTCAAGGAACTGCGGTCGATCGGCATCCAACCCGACATTTTGTTGTGCCGGACCGACCGACCGATCCCTGGCGACGAGCGACGCAAGCTGTCTTTGTTTTGCAACGTGCGCGAAAGCGCGGTGATCGAGGCGCGCGACGTCGAAAATATTTATGCCGTGCCTGAGGCTTATCACGCCGAAGGACTTGATCGCGAGGTGCTGGAGGCCTTCGGGCTCTCGGCCCCGCAAGCTCTGGAACTCGAGCGCTGGCGCATCATCAACGCGCGCATACGCAATC
>Ga0126371_10000992_pt1 | contig 23620 bp, 19 predicted proteins | sample PanSoiMetaPlot_4_FD_110145 | JGI IMG/M metagenome (GOLD analysis project Ga0126371, IMG submission 110145) | Tropical forest soil microbial communities from Panama - MetaG Plot_4 | ecosystem: Environmental > Terrestrial > Soil > Tropical forest > Bulk soil | place: Panama | collected 2016-02-17 | reverse complement strand
CGGCGTGGTCGCCCGCGGCGACGACGCCTTCGCTGCGGCTGCCATCCGGCTGCTGACCGACGATGCCGAATGGCGGCGGATGCACAGAGCGGCCTTGAGGCAGCAGCGCGGCTTGTCGTGGGACGACGTCGCGGTCCAGTTCGAAGAGCTGATGCAATGACGCGGCTGGTGCAGCTCATGTCCGGCGCTGAGCATGGCGGCGCCGAGGCCTTCTTTACTCGGCTTGCAATCGCTTTGCAGCGCGCCGGTCAGGAGCAGCGCGTCGCGCTTCGGCCATATCCGGCGCGCGTTGCTGCCCTGAAGGCTGCGGGCATTACGCCGGTCGAATTGCCGTTCCGCGGCGGCCCGTTCGATTTCATAACGTCCAGCAGCCTGCGCGCGTTGATTCGAGAATATCGGCCGCGCGTCGTGCTGAGCTGGATGAACCGGGCCACGTCGCTTTGCCCGCGCGGCGATTTCGTGCATGTTGCGCGGCTCGGAGGGTATTACGATTTGAAATACTATCGCGATTGCGACCATCTGATCGCCAACACGCGCGGCATCGAGTCCTATCTTACGACGAATGGCTGGAGCGCCGAGCGCGTCCATTACCTGCCGAATTTTCCGACGGTCGCGGCGGCCGGGGCGCCGGCGCTGAAGGAGCAACGGCCGGATGCGCCGCTGGCGTTGGCGCTCGGCCGGCTGCATCGCAACAAGGGTTTCGACGCGCTGCTCGAAGCCTTGGCGCTCACCGACGGCATTCATTTGTGGCTTGCCGGCGATGGGCCGGAGCGCGCGGCGCTCCTACACCAGGCGCACAAGCTTCGGCTCGATGATCGCGTGCGCTTTCTCGGCTGGCGCGACGACGTGCCGGCGCTGCTCGCGGCGTGCGATTTCCTCGTCGTGCCATCGCGCCACGAGCCGCTCGGCAACACCATCGTCGAAGCCTGGGCGGCGGAGCGGGCGGTGCTCGCCAGCGAAACCGCCGGCCCGGCCGAGCTGATCGTCTCTGGCGAGACCGGTCTGCTGATGCCCGTGGAGGATGTCGACTGTCTGGCGCTGGCGCTTGAGCGCCTCGCCGACGATCGCGCGCTGCGCCAGCGTCTCGCCGCCGCCGGCCATGCCCAGTATCTCGCCGAATTCGCTGAAGCGGGCGTTGTCGCCGCCTATCAGGCCTTGTTCACGAAAGTCGCCGCCTGATGTGCGGCATCGCCGGGTTCATGACGCTGTCGGGCGAGGCCCCGCCCAATGACGGTCTCGCGGCCATGGAGGCCGCGCTCCAGCATCGCGGTCCCGACGGCTACGGCCATTATCGCGTCGGCGATGTCGGCATGGTGCAGACGCGGCTCGCCATCATCGATCTCGCCACCGGCGACCAGCCGCTTTATGAGCCCGCGGGCGCGGCGCTGGTTGCCAACGGCGAGATCTATAATTACGTCGAGCTCAAGCAGGACCTGCCGCCGGCGGTGTTCGCGACCGCGTCCGATTGCGAGGTGCCGCTGCATCTCTATCGCCGCTACGGCATCGATTTCACGCGCCACCTGCGCGGCATGTACGCCATCGCGTTGCACGATCCCGGCGCCGGCCGGCTGATCCTGGCGCGCGACCCGTTCGGCATCAAACCGCTCTATTACGTCGAGACGCCGCTTGGCCTCGCGTTCGCCTCCGAGCCGCAGGCGCTCATTCGCGGCGGCTTCGCGCCGATGCGCGACGGCGCGCCGGTGCTCAATCAGACGGCGCGCAACGAGCTGCTCGAGCTTCAATTCACCACCGGCCGCGAGACCATGTTCCAGGGCGTGCATCGCGTGCAGCCGGGCGAGACCGTCGTCGTGGCGCGCGGCCGCATCGTCGAGCGCCGCCGCATCGACGCGCTGCCCGAAGGCGGCGCGCGTACGCAGACAGAAGACGCGGCGCTCGGCGCCTTCGATCGCGCTTTCGCCGACAGCGTGCTGATCCATCAACGCGCCGACGTGCCCTACGGCATGTTCCTGTCGGGCGGCATCGATTCGACAGCGGTGCTGGCCATGATGGCCCGCCTGAATGAGCGGCCGGTGCAGGCCTTCACCATCGGCTTCTCGAACACCGGGGCGGCGGACGAGCGCGCCGCGGCGCGCGCCGTCGCTCGCGCGCTCGGCGCCGAGCATGTCGAGGTCGAGTTCCGCGAAGGCGATTTCTGGCAATCGCTGCCTTCGATCGCGCGTGCGCTCGACGATCCCGCTGCCGACTACGCCGTGCTACCGACCTACAAGTTGGCCGAGACCGCGCGCGCGTCCGGCCTCAAGGTGATCCTGTCGGGCGAAGGCGGCGACGAATTGTTCGCCGGTTACGGCCGCTATCGCTCGGTGATGCGGCCGTGGTGGCTCGGCGGCAAGCTATTGCGCGGCCGCGGCAATCTCGACGGCTTGGGCCTGTTGCGGGCCGATCTCCCCGGCTGGCGCGACGGCGTGCAGGCCGCCGAACTCGCAGCGTCGGCGCGCGAACGTTCGCGCCTCCAGGCGGCGCAGGCGACCGATTGCGCCGACTGGCTGCCGAACGACCTGCTCATCAAGCTCGACCGCTGCCTGATGGCGCACGGCGTCGAAGGCCGCACGCCGTTTCTCGATCCCGCCGTGGCGCAGGTCGCATTCCGTCTGCCGGACGATCTCAAGATCCGCAAGCGGCTGGGCAAGTGGCTGCTGCGCCGCTGGGTCGAAAGCAAGGTGCCGGCCGCGCAGGCGATGGCGCGGAAGCGCGGCTTCACCGTGCCGGTCGGCGAATGGATCGGGCGCCGCGGCGCGCAGCTCGGGCCCTTGGTTGCCGCCCAGCCCGGTATTGCCGAACTTTGCGTGCCGGGCGCAGTCGAGACGGTGTTCCGCGTGGCGGAAAAGAAACGCGAGGGCTTCGCCGCCTGGACGCTCTTGTTCTACGCGCTCTGGCACCGCCAGCACATCGAGCGCCGCGCCAACGGCGGCGGCGACGTCTTTACGGTTCTCGGCGCGCGGGCGTGAGGTCGGCACCGTAACGTGCGAATTACCAAAAAATCGCGCGCCTTACCCCGCGAATTATTTCAATTTAGTCAGACTGAATAGCGTCAGCCGGAAAATCATTCCGAATTGCTGATTTTAGTTCGTCGAGCGCTGCGCCGAGATTGTCGGAAACCCATTTCACGGTAAACAGATGCTCGGTATCGAAATGGCTCCTTAGTGTGTCAAATTTTGATGCCTCGCAGGTGTAATAGACCTTCTTTCCTAGTCCCTCTGCGAAACCGCCTTCCCAGTACGCTCCCCGGTTTTCATCGGTAAGGTCAACGATCAAGAATTTCGCTGAACGAATTTCGACGCGCATGCGTAGATCGATCAAGCCGGCCTTTGGTTTTTGGTCGAGCCTGCGAAGTTCATATCCGGTTTGGGCCACTGCCGGAATGAACGCGTTAAAAGCACGATCAACGTGTTCGTTATTGTAGCCCATAGCCATAAATGCAATCCGACTATCGACTGCGCGACGATGAAGTTCTTCGAATCTTGCCCATCCATCGAATGTCAGCCGATAGCCCACCGTCCGGTCACCCGTGATCAGCGGCTCCAGTTCAATCAATTTCTGCGCTTCTAAACCGTTGGCAACATATTGAAACCCTTCGGTTTCGTGCCGCGTTGGATCGTCGATCGTTCCAAGCAGTCCGGCAAGACGCTCGGGATCGCACCTAATCCAATCGCCAGATGCACTCTTCGACCCTAGAAAGTCGACGAGCGTATCGGCCTGCTCCTGTGGTGACGGTAATTTCTCCTTTGCCCAAACTGATCCGAGCCATTGTTGAGTGACCCGGAAAGTAATCGTATCTGGAGCATGCATGCGTCGAACCGCGTAGCTGGTAATCGCCCAACGTCGGTCATGAGCGGCCATGTCTGGCAACATGTTGAGAGCTTCGAACGTAACTCGATAGGGGCCGCAGCGGGGGCAGTTAAGCGCGAGTTCGCGAGTATGCGGCTCCGCAATCGGATGTAATAGGTGCGATTTACATATAGGACAATCGGGGTTCTGCATCGTTCATATTTGCCATTGCAAAAAGGATTGCACCATATTCGTTCATGGCAGACGCGCGCGGGTGCGCAGCAAACAGTTGAGCGATCACGGAAACCTCCATCCCAACTCTTCCCCCGCCAGAAACGGCTTCACCGCGCCGGTGCCGGCTTTCACCTTCGCCGGCACTTTCCATTTCTCGCGTTTGAGCGTCACGCGCGTGTCGTTCGGCGGCAGGCCGTAGAAGCGCGGGCCGTTGAGCGACGCGAAGGCTTCGAGCTTGTCGAGCGCGTTCTCCTCGTCGAAGACGCGCGCATAGGTTTCGAGCGCTGTCGGCGCGCAGAAGATGCCGGCGCAGCCGCAATCCTTTTCCTTGTCGGCGATCGGATGTGGCGCACTGTCGGTACCAAGGAAGAATTTGGCGTCGCCTGACGCCGCGGCCTTGCGCAGCGCCAGCCGATGCGCCTCGCGCTTCGCCACCGGCAGGCAATACATGTGCGGCCGCAAGCCGCCCTGGAACAGTGCGTTGCGGCTGATAACCAGATGGTGCGGTGTTATCGTCGCGGCGACGTTCGGCCCTTGCGCGCGCACGAAGTCGATCGCGTCGCGTGTCGTCGCGTGCTCGAACACGATCTTGATCTCGGGCAGGCGTTTGATGAGCGGCACGAGGATGCGCTCGATGAACACCGCCTCGCGGTCGAACACGTCCACGTTGGGATCAGTCACTTCGCCATGCACCAGCAGTGGCATGCCGATCCGCGCCATGCGTTCGAGCACTTTGTCGATGCGCGCGATGTCGGTCACGCCGCGCGCCGAATTGGTCGTCGCGTTGGCGGGATAAAGTTTCGCCGCAACCCACACATCATTTTCGAAGCCGCGCTCGATCTCGTCCGGCGCCGTCGCGTCGGTGAGATAGGCAGTCATCAGCGGCGTGAAGTTGGCGCGTTTGGGCAGCGCATTGAGGATGCGTCTGCGGTATGCCTCGGCAGCGGAAACGCCGGTCACCGGCGACGCCAGGTTGGGCATGACGATGGCGCGGCCGAAGACGCGCGCGGTAAACGGCAGCACCGCCTTCATCATCGCGCCGTCGCGCAGATGCAGATGCCAGTCGTCCGGACGCCGCAGCGTCAGGCTATCGCGCGCCATGTGCTTGTTCCCCGCTCGCGCCGTCAGTATATCCTAAGGATGCAAGCCAGGGAGAAGCCATGACCGCCGCCATCATCGGCTGGGCCCATTCGCGCTTCGGCAAGCTCGAAGGCGAGGATATCGAGAGCCTGATCGTCAAAACCTCGGCTGACGCGATCAAGGATGCCGGCCTGGCGCCCGCCGATATCGACGAGATCTTCATCGGCACCTTCAACGGCGGCTTCGTGCGCCAGGAATTCCCGTCTTCGCTGACTCTCCAGATCGACCCTAGCCTGCGCTTCAAGCCGGCGACCCGGGTGGAAAATGCCTGTGCAACCGGCAGCGCCGCGATCCATCAGGGCTTGAACGCGATCGCCGCCAAGCGCGCGCGGCGCGTGCTGATCGTCGGCGTCGAGAAGATGAGCGAGATCACCGGCCCGCAGGTCGGCGATATCCTGATCCGCGCGGCGTACCTGAAAGAGGAGGGCGAAATCGAAGGCGGCTTCGCCGGCGTCTTCGGCCGTATCGCCCAGACCTATTTTCAGCGCTATGGCGACAAGTCCGACGCGCTCGCCAAGATCGCCGCTAAGAACCACAAGAACGGCGCCGCCAATCCGCTGGCGCAGATCCGCAAGGATTTGGGCTATGAGTTCTGCCGCACGGTTTCCGATAAGAATCCCATCGTCGCCGGTCCGTTGCGCCGCACCGATTGCTCGCTGGTGTCCGACGGCGCCGCGGCGCTGGTACTGAGCGACATCGACACCGCGCTCGCCGCGAAGAAAGCCGTCGTGTTCCGCGCCGCCGAGCACGTCAACGATTTCCTGCCGATGTCGAAGCGCGACATCACCGGTTACGAAGGCGCGGCGCTCGCCTGGCAACGCGCCTTCGATCATGCCGGCGTGGCGCTCGACGATCTCTCCTGCGCCGAGGTGCACGACTGCTTCACCATCGCCGAGCTGCTGATTTACGAGGCGATGGGCATGGCGAAGAAAGGCGAGGGCGAGCGCGTCGTCGAAACCGGCGCCGCCGAGAAAACCGGCAAGCTGCCGATCAACGCCTCGGGTGGGCTCAAGGCCAAGGGCCATCCGATCGGCGCCACCGGCGTTTCCATGCACGTGCTCCAGTCGATGCAGCTCACCAGTACGGCGGGCGACATCCAGTTGCCGAACGTGCAACTTGCCGGCATCTTCAACATGGGCGGCGCCGCCGTCGCCAATTACGTCAGCATCCTCGAACGCCTGCGATGAGCAGCACCTTCACCGCGCTCCTGCTGGAGGAAAGCGCCGGCAAGGTGTCGGCGCGCGTCGCGTCGCTATCGGAAAGCGACTTGCCGCCGGGCGAGGTCACCGTCGCGGTCGAGTATTCGACGCTCAATTACAAGGACGGCATGATCCTGCAAGGGATCGGCAAGTTGGTGCGCAAATATCCGCACGTGCCGGGCGTCGATTTCGCCGGCACGGTCGAAAGCTCGACCTCGCCGGCGTGGAAACCCGGCGACAAAGTCGTGCTCACCGGCTGGCGCGTCGGCGAGAGCAGCTGGGGCGGCTATGCGCAGAAGGCGCGCGTCAAGGCGAGCCAGCTTGTGCGCCTACCCGACGGCCTCACCACCAAGCGTGCGATGGCGATCGGCACCGCCGGCTTCACCGCGATGCTGGCGGTGATGGCGCTCGAGGACAATGGATTGAAGCCCGGCGCCGGCGAGGTGCTGGTGACCGGTGCCGCCGGCGGTTTGGGCAGCGTCGCCGTCGCGATCCTAGCGAAGCTCGGCCATCCAGTCGCAGCGTCGACGGGGCGGCCGGAAACACACGACTATCTCAAATCGCTGGGCGCCAGCGTGCTGGTCGACCGCGCCGAGCTCGCCAAGCTGCCGGCGCGGCCGCTCGACAGCGAGCGCTGGGCCGGCAGCATCGACAGCGTCGGTAGCACGACGCTGGCGACGGTGCTGACCCAACTCAAATATCGCGCGGCGGTCGCATCGTGTGGCCTCGCCGGCGGCAGCGATCTGCCGGCAACGGTCATTCCGTTCCTGCTGCGCGGCGTGCGCCTGATCGGCATCGATTCTGTGATGTGCCCACTACCCCAACGTCAGGTTGCCTGGGCGCGCCTGGCACGCGACCTGCCGCTCGACAAGCTCGACGCCATGACGGAAACCGCGCGGCTTGCCGATCTGCCGCGGCTGGCGCCGGCCATCCTCAAAGGTGGCATCCGCGGTCGGCTGATCGTCGACACTCGCGGCTAGGAAATTAAAAACTCTCCATCTATTCAGATAGATATAGACATTTCCTAAGCCTTAACCTAATTTTCACGGCCAAGTGCTTGAACGTCCCATAGGGAATCGCTGTCAAGCGAAGGGATTCGGCCTTGCCGCGCGCCACCATTGATCGCCGCCGCTTCAACCAGCTTGTCGCCGCGCTCGCCGCCGGCGTCAGCGTTGGACGGATTCAGCGCGCCTTGGCGGCGACCGCGCCCACACGGACCTTGCCCCTGATCATGCTCGACGCCGGTCATGGCGGTATCGATCCGGGCGCGATCGGCGTCGTCGGCACCTATGAAAAGAACATCGCGCTGCCGACCGTGCAGGAACTGGCGCAGCAGCTGACGGCAACACGCCGCTATCGCGTCCAGCTGACGCGCCGCGACGACCAATTCATTTCGCTCGAAGGCCGTGTTGCGCGCGCCCGCGCCGCCGGCGCCGACCTGTTCCTCTCGGTGCATGCCGATGCGCTGCCCGAACGCGGGGCGCGCGGCGCATCGGTTTATACGCTGTCGGAGCAGGCGTCGGATCGCGAGGCAGCGATGCTCGCCGCCAGCGAAAACCGCGCCGACCTGGTCGGCGGCGTCAAGCTCGACACGCACGATCCCCAGGTCAATGGCATCCTCATCGATCTGGCGCGCCGCCAGACCAACAATCTGTCCATCCGCTTCGCGCAGGACGTGGTTAACCAGCTCGGCCGCCACGTGGTGATGTTGACCAACAGCCACCGCTCCGCCGGATTCGCGGTGTTGAAGGCGCCAGACATTCCGTCGGCGCTGGTGGAAATCGGCTGCCTGTCGAACCGCACCGAAGAGCTTGATTTGCGTCGGCGGCCATATCGGACAGAAGTCGCGCGCGCATTGACACGCTCGATCAGCGACTATTTCGACGCCGTCGGCGCGTAATTACCTATGCAACCTTAAAGCGCCCGGCGACTTAATAATTAATAATTTGTTGAGAATTTGCGCCGTATAACCACCATGCGGAGTGGGATTCCTGTCCCGCCGCAAGTCCTTCGGGCTTTTCCTCCCTGAACTTGGGCCGCGCCGCAAAGCGCGGCCCATTTTTCTTTGCGCCGGCGCCCGCTAATATTCCGGTTCGGGTACGCGCCGGCGCGGCGGCTCGCGGCCCCGAAAAGGGAGTTTGCGGTTGGCAGAACGCGCTCGATCGACCGCTCGGGACGCCATTCGGCCGTTACAGGTGCTGCTGGCGGCGGCGATCGCGACGCCAATATTGCTGTTCACGGGCGCCGCCTGGCTGAACTACCGCTCGACGGTCGCCGAGGCGCAGGAACGCATCCGCCGCCTGGCGGATGTCGCCGCGCAGCAGGCGCAGACCGTCTTCCAAACCGACGCCTTCGCCGCCGACCGCATCGCCGACCACACCGCGACGATGACGTGGGAGGAAATCGCCCAGTCGTCCGAGGTCCATCAGTTTCTCAAGCACATCAAGGCGAGCCTGCCGCAGGCGACGGAGGTCCGCTTGGTCGCGCCGGACGGCCGCATCGCCGCGTCCGACGTCCGGTTTCCGGCCCGTGGCGTGGTCGCGGGGCCGCCGCCCGATTTTCGCGTCAACCGTCCGGGCATGGACGCCCTGCTGATTTCGTCGGTGGCGCGCGACAAGCTCGACGGCCAGTTCGCCTTCGTCGTCGCCCGTCCGAAACCCGACCACGTCGCGCCCGGCGGCCTGATCGAAATCGTCATGGACCCTGCCTATTTCACCAAGTTCTACGCGGCGCTCGCCGAGGAGCGTGATTCCCACACCAGCCTGGTGCGCCACGACGGCGAATTGCTGGCGCGCGATCCGCCGTCGAATGAGCTGATGCGTTTCGCCACCGACAGCCCGTTGATGCAGGCGATCCAGGGCGACCCAGTGTTCGGCAGCTTTGCCGGCGGCTCGGTTTCTGATGGCAAGGAGCGTATGTTTGCCTACGAACGCGTAGGCTATTTTCCGATCTATGTCGTCGCCAGCATGAACCGGTCGGCGATTGTCGCCACCTGGGCGCGGACGATGGGTGGTCATCTGATCTACGGCATTCCGGTGACGCTCTCGCTGATCGCGGCGACCATGATCGCGCTCCGCCGCACCCGGCAGATGGCCGAGGAAGCCGAACGCCGCGCCGAACTCGAGGAGCAGTATCGCCAGGCGCAGAAAATGGAGGCGATCGGCCAGCTCACCGGCGGCGTCGCGCACGACTTCAACAATCTTTTGACGGTGATCCTCGGCAGCCTCGAGCAGCTCCAGCGTCTGGTTGCGACCGATCCGGCGCGGCGCCTGATCCAGGCGGCCACGCGCGGCGCCGAGCGCGGCGCGCGCCTCACGCAGTCGCTGCTGTCCTTCGCGCGGCGACAATCGTTGCGGCCCGAGACCGTCAACCTCAATCGCGTCATCAAGGAGTTCGGCGATCTGCTACGCGGCGCCGCCGGCGATCACGTGCAGATCCAATTTCTGCTCAGCCCGACGGTCGATCCGTGTCGCGTCGATCCGGCGCAGTTCCAGGCGGCGCTGCTCAATCTCGTGGTCAATGCGCGCGACGCCATGCCGGAAAGCGGTGGGCGGGTCTCGGTCGAGACCGACAACGTGACGCTCGACGCCGGCTTGGGCGTCGGCGTCGCGCCGGGGCGCTATGTGCGCGTGACCGTGAACGACACCGGCCGCGGCATGTCGCCCGAGGTGGCCGAGCGCGCATTCGAGCCGTTCTACACCACCAAGGAAGTCGGCAAGGGCAGTGGCCTCGGCCTGTCGCAGGTCTACGGCTTCGTCAAGCAATCGGGCGGCCATATCGAGCTCATCTCGGAGCCCGGCGTCGGCACGACAGTCCGGCTTTGTTTGCCGCGCGCGGATGCGATGCCGGTCGTACACGCCGAACCGTCGGAGCGGACTGCAGCGGCGAAGGCCGAGACCGTCCTAGTGGTGGAGGACGACGCCGAACTGCGCGCGATGGTGGCGGACAGTCTGCGTGCGCTCGGCTATCGCGTGCTGACCGCCGCCAACGCGCCGGCGGCGCTCGCCGTGGCCGAACGCGAGCCGCGGCTCGATCTGCTGTTCAGCGATTATTCGATGCCGCACGGCATGCTCGGCGACGAGTTGGCGCAGCGCGCCCGGCGGCTCAAGCCCGGCCTCAAAGTGCTGCTGACGTCGGGCTACGCCGTCGCCGCGCCGGGAGTCGGGGGCGTCGATTTCAGTCTGTTGCAGAAACCCTACCGTCCCGACGAGCTTGCCCGCGCCATCCGTCAGACGCTCGATCGAACGTAGTTTGCGCTATGCTGCCGGCCGATGAGCCAGCAGCCTGTCCAATCCACCGAGGCCGCCTTCGCCGGCGGCCCCGCGCTTCATCCGCAATTCGACGCATTAGCCCGGGAGCTGCACGCGCGGCCCTATGGCGTCGTGGCGGCTCCGGCGCAAATCGTCCACTTGGCCCTCACCGGCGGCGACAGCGCCGTCGAACGCGCCGCCGTGACCGAGCTTTGCTGTACGCACCGCGCGCCGGCCCCGATGGCCGGCGCGTCGCACGTCCAACTCGAATGCGATGGCTTCAGCCTCACCTGGGAGCGGCATGCCGAATTCGCGACTTATACTTTTGTGCTGCCGTGGCGAGGCGACGGGCTGTTTCCGCCGGTCCGCGCCTTGCCGTTACCGCATGCGTGGATCGCCACGCTGCCAGGCCAGGTGGTTGCCGCGGTACAGATGGCGCTGATCGCTGGCGAGCCGCCAACGCCGGCCGCGGTCGGCGAATTGTTCGAAGGCGGTAATATCGTCGGCGGCTATGCCGCCGGCGGCCTAGCGCAGCTGTGGACCGATCTGCGACCCGACCGCGATCATTTCGTGCGCATGATTGCGCACAACGGCACCATGACCTCGCCACGCCAAGCCGGCCGTTTGGTCCAGCGCCTGCTCGAGATCGAGACCTATACGATGATGGCGCTCCTGGCATTGCCGCTGGCGCGCCAGATCAATCCGGCGGTGACCGCGATCGAGCGCAATCTCACCGGCATCGCCGAAGCGACGACGGGCGCCGAGGTGCTCGACGACGAGCGGGCGTTGCTCACGCGGCTGTTGGGCTTAGCGGCCGAGCTGGCGACGATCGGCGCACGCACGCCCTATCGCTTCGGCGCCGCACGTGCCTATTACGCGCTTGTCCAGAAACGCATCGAAGAATTACGCGAACGCCGCATCGAAGGCCGCCAGACGGTCGGCGAATTCATGGAGCGCCGCCTGTCGCCGGCGATGCGCACCTGCGAAACCATGGAGCGGCGGCTCGAATCGCTGTCCGAGCGCGTCGCCCGCGCCAGCGACATGCTGCGCACGCGCATCGACGTCACGTTGGCGGCGCAAAATCGCGACCTGCTGCTGTCGATGAACCGCCGCGCCCGCTTACAGCTGCGGCTGCAGCAAACCGTCGAGTTCTTCTCGATCGCCGCGATCACCTATTATGGCGCCGGTCTGGTCGGCGACGTCGCGCACGGCGCAGCGGTGCTCGGCTTCGCGGTCGACGAGCCGTTGGCAGTGGCGATTTCGGTGCCGGTAATCGGGGGCTTGCTGCTGGTCGGCTTGTGGGCGTTCCACGAATGGCTCGGCCGCGATTGAACGCGCGAGGCGAGGGCCGCCGCCGGCTTTTATACCAACCACAAGGACCGCATACCGCATTCACTGTCCGATTTTTGGAACGGTTTCGGGCGCACTCTCGCGCCGGCCAACCGATATGATGACGACAAAATAAAACGCGCTCGCGCATGTGTCGCGGCGCTCTCGGGGGAGAAACATGCGTCGATCGCTATATTTTCTGGCGTTGGCCGGCCTGCTGGCGGCGTGTAATACAAAGCCGGCCGCGCCGCCAGTCGTGGCGGTTCCGCCGACGGCCAAGACCGTTGCCGTGGCTGTGTATTTGCCGCCCGTGCTCAGGCTCGAGACTACCGGGTTGACGGCATTCGAACTGTCGACCGACATCGTCGACATTCCCGATTGGCAGCTCGACAAAGTGGCCGCCGACGCTGCGACCGCGGCGCTCAAGCCGCAGTTCACGGTCGAACCAGCAACCTTGGATGGGCCAGTTACCGTCCGGGGTCTCTCGCAAATCGATCGCTGGATGGGCGCCAAGGAGACAGACGTCGGCGCGGAGCTTCGTGGCCATATTCATGCGGATCAACCCGCCGACCTCTATTTAGTGATTTCTGCCGCACCCGAGTCGACGTTGCGATCGACCGGGAAGACCATCATTGGTAACCGGATCACGATTCCAATGATCGGGATCGGCGTGTACAAGGAGCGCCACATCTTGAGGACAATCGCACCACTGGCGCATGTCTACCTCCTCATGGCCGTGGTGGATGCACATACCTACAGTGCGCTGGCGACGACCGGATTGCGCCTGGCAGGCGGCCAGATGTGGTACGGAACGCCCAACATGCCGATGGAGCCGCTCGATAATTTCGAATGGCACGACGATTGGCGCGACATGAGCGCGGCACAGCACGATCTAATTCACAATCAAATCGTGTCCCTGCTGACAGCGTCGATTGGATATACGATCCGGCAGATCGAACTCGTTCCCCGCGGCAATTAGTCGGCATGCGGGTCGTTGTAGCCTTTTTCAACGGTCCTATCGGGCGGCGGGGCCCGTAACCCTAGTCACGTCGGCGGCGAACGACGAGGAACTTATTCGCTAGACGTAGGCGCGCCTCGCTGTCGGCACGACGACGCGACTTTTCGGGAAGACAACGCTGACCGTCGTGCCGGCGCCCGGCGCGCTGGCGATGCGCAATTCGGCTTGATGTAACGCCGCCATGGCGCGGGCCAGCGGCAGGCCCAGACCGGTGCCCTCGTGGCCGCGGCTGAGCGCGCTGTCGACCTGACCGAACGGTGTTAGTGCGATGGCGATTTCCTTCTCGCTCATGCCGATGCCGCTGTCCGCGACGGCGATGATCAGCTCGCCGCTGGGCGCGAGCGCCGCCGTGGCCGAGACGGTGCCGCCGGCCGGCGTGAATTTGACGGCGTTCGAAAGCAGGTTGACGAGGATTTGGCGCACCATGCGCTCGCTGCCGACAAGGTCCGGCAGGCCAGGCTCCGCCGTGACCTGAAAGGCGACGCCGTTCTTTTCCGCCAACAGGCCGATGGTCTCGCTCAAATTACTGAGAAGGGGCGGCAGGACGATCCGCTCGTTGCTGTCGAGCTCGGCCTTGCCCGCCTCGATTTTGGACAGGTCGAGAATGTCGTTGATGATGGCGAGCAGGTGCTGCCCGCTGTCGTAAATGTACTGCGAGTATTCGCGATAGCTCTTGATCGTGTGCGGGCCCAGGGTTTCCTTCATCATCAGGTCAGCGAAGCCGATGATGGCATTGAGCGGCGTGCGCAGCTCGTGGCTCATATTGGCGAGGAATTCGGATTTAGCCCGGTTCGCCGATTGAGCTTTGTCGCGCGCCTGCGCGAGATCCGTGGCGCGGCGTTGCACGCTTTCGGCGTCGTGCTCGCGCTCGATGGCGCGGCCGAGCTGCAAGCCGATCTGCGACATGAGGCGAAGAAGGGTTTCGTCGGGCTCGCGCACCGTCTTGGCGAAGAACTCCAGGACGGCAACGACTTTATCGCCCGATATGACCGGGAAGGCGGCGGCGGCCCGCAGCCCGCATTGGCGTGCCGCCCACTCGCGCGGGAAGTTGTCGTCGTCGCTGACGTTGATGATCCATGCCGCCTTGCCCGAGGCGAGGACACGGCCCGGCAGGCCCACGCCTTCGGCGAACTCGCCCGCCTCGGTGGCCAGCCGGAACGTCGCGAGGACGGCCGCGTCGGCGCCGTGCCAGACGCCCAACGAGCGCAGCCGCGGTTCTTGCGTGGTGAACTCGACGCCATAGACGTGACCGACCTGCCAGCCGGTGAAGCTGCAAACCTCGGTCGTGGCCAGGCGCAGCGCGCTTTCGGCGGTCGTGGCTTGATTGGATGCGGCGGCGATCTTTTCGAGCAGCTCGAGCCGCTGCCTGCTCTCATAAAGTTCGCGCAGCGCGTGCTCGCTCAACGTCTCGGCTTCGCGCCGCACTTTCCGTTCGCGGCCGAGACGCCCGCGCAGTTGCGCCGTTTCGTCGGCGCTATCCGGCGAGGGGAGCGGCATCGGCGGGTTTCATCGCGTGGACACGGATGCTGAGCAGGCACTCTGGATCGCCTTTGGCGCCGCAGCGCAAATGCTCGACCATGGCGGTCTCGCCGAAATAGTTTGCCGCCCCTTGGATAAATCCTTCGGCGAGTGCACAGAATGGGCGCGGTGACTCATATCCGAGGAGGAGTGCGCCGTCTGCCGTTTCCTCGAAACGGAAGACTGGGCAATTGGCGCCGGGATAGATTTTGCGCACCTCGGGATGAACCGTGCTGTTGACACTGAAAATGAACGGTAGCGTCGTGGTATGTCCGGCGAAGAAAATCGGATAACGCTTGGCCAGCAACGGCATCGCCTCGCGCCCGAACCAGCGCACGCATTCGCGGGGCGGGATGCCGAGCGTGGTGGAGATCGTTTGCACCAACCGCGAGAGCTCGTCATCGGGATAGGTACCGAGCGACGTATAGACACCGTCGAGGCCGGCTGCGTCGAGGAACTTGTCCCACGTCGCTTCGCCGTGGTGGTGGCTAACGACTTCCTCAAGGAGATTGAAAATAATGCCCTTCATCGCACACGTGATTTTTGGTCCCGCCGCCATGTGGCGCGCGGGTTGCGGCGTGCTATTTTTGGGGCAACGAGGTTAATCAAACCTGAAGATCGGTCGCTGCCGGCCGGTCCGGTCGCCCATTCATCGTCGTCGCATCGCGGTCAAGCGACGCCGCGCCGGTTCGCTGAACCAGCGCGGCGGTACCTGCGCTACGATGTCGAGCTCTCAGAACGTTTGGCCCCTGATCGCGGTAGCACGAACAGGCACACAATAATGAAGATCGCGATGATCGCCGAAGCGAGCGGGCGGCTGAGCGCCAATCCGCCTTGGTCGTGCGGCTGGTCGAGGAAATCACCCAAGGTCGCGCCGAGCGGTCGCGCCAGGATGACCGCCGCCCAGAACAGCGACACGCGGGATATGGTGGTCCGGAAATAATAAAGCAAGGCCACCACAGCGAGCCCGGCGGCGAACACCAGCGCGCCCACGGCCGAACCCAAATCGAATCCGTCCGACACCCAATCGCCGAGCGCCGTGCCGAGCGTCTGGGAGAAGGTGATCGCGACCCAGTAAAAGATTTCCGCCTTGGGTGTGGTCACCGAACTCGGCGCAATCGTGCCTTGCGTGCTCTGCCAGATAGCGAGCACAACCAAGAGGCATCCGAACAGCAGCGTCGAGCCGCCCGCATAGCCGATGCCGAGCGAGCGGTCGGCGAAATCGGCCATGGTCGTGCCGAACATGGTGGAGGCAACAATGGTCGCCCAATAAAGCGGCGGACGGAGCTTGTTGGTGCGGATTTGCAGGATGGCTAGCACGACAAAAACTGCGAGGAAGAACGCGGTTCCGCCCAGATAGCCCCAGTCGAGCGTGTCGCTGACCGCGTCGCCGCCGGTCTCGCCGAGCGTCGTCGCCGCAACATAGATGACCCAAAACCAGATGGCGACAGCCGGTACTTTGCTATTCGTCGGCGTATTCATTGTGGCCCCCCACAAAGGGTGCGTTCAAAGGCAAGAACGCGCAACCGACAGCCGACGATTGAACGCCCCTATCGTTCGGCGTCGCGCGCGAATTTGACGCCCGCAGTCTCCATGATGTGCTGGACGTTGCGGAAGCCGTCGGGCGCGACCTGCACCTCGCCACGGAAGGGATAATCGAACGCGACGATGAGGACAATCACCAAGGCGAGCGACGCCGCGACAGCGCCGGTCATCGCCATGTGCATCGCCAAGCTTTCCATGCCGAAGAGATAGGTCAAGCCGATGATGATCGCCGCGCCGAGCACGACCACCCACCAGACCGCCGGGTCGATATGGTCCTGCGCGGCCAGGATGCGGTCCTGCCGCGCGTCATAAAGTGAATTCAGCCGCCGCAGCATTTCGGACACCATCGCCACCTGCACGGGATTGACGGTCTGGACGCTCCCGAGCGCGCGGTGGATTTTGGCGAGCGGAACCCAACCGTCGTTGCTGGCCGGCGCGCCGATCGCCATCGCCGGCCAATCCTTGGTGAGCACGATGTCGATGTATTCAGCGAGGTCGCCGGTCACTTCGGTCTTGATCGGCTCGGGCATCGCGGTCGCATCGCGGTACAAATCGCCGGTGAGCGAGGCCTCGACCGCCGCTGTGTCGCCCGCCTTGCCGAATGATTCCCACGCTTCGACGGCGATGAAGGCCAGCAGCACCGCAAAGACGACGCCGATCAGCGCCGAATTGAAGCCGGTGAACTCGTTGTGTTTGCGGCGCAGCTCAACGTGCAGAAAGCGGCTCGTGAGGGCGAGGCCGAGGAGGGAAAGGCCGATCACGAGCGCGACGACGACCGAAGCCATCTCCCAGGTCGGTACGCCGTAGATCCAATTGACGATCATGTTTCCCCTCCGCTTGTCGCGCTCAGCGTATTGAGGGGAGCGTTAATGAAACGTGATGGTGCCGCCACGGATTGAACGCGGAATCTCTCCCTTGCCAAGAGGCAGAGAGGCCCCGTGTTTTTGCTGGGCTGGACACGGGATCGGTTGACTGTTCACGGGCAGAGTGGTTCCTGATCTATTACAATGTCGTATCGACCCTGTCTGATAATCGTCGCCCTGGTCGCGATCGCCGCAACGCCGGTGCATGCGGCTAGCACGCTGTGGACTGCCGAGACGCAAACCATGTCGAGACAGATCGTCGGCTACGCGACGGTCGAGCCGCGCTCGGTCCTCCGGTTGCGCGCCGGCGTTGCCGGAACCGTCGTAAATCTGACCGTGCAGGCGGGCGACACGGTGGCCGCGAACGCGATGCTCGGCCAACTCACCGGGCCATCGATCGATACGCTGCTGGCGTCGCGCCGGGCGGCGGCGAATTCAGCCGATGCCGCCGTCAACGCTGCCCAACAAGAGCTGGCGATCGAACGCCAGAAGTTCGCGGCGCGGCTGAGCACGCGCGGCGCTGTTGCGCATGCCGTCGCAGCCCTGAGCAGTGTGCAGGCTGACCGCGACAGCGCGCACGCGGCGCTGGCGGCAGCCGAGGACATGGCGAGCATCCGCGCGCCGCAGGCCGGCCGCGTGCTCACCGTCGATGCCTACGCCGGTCAACGTATTGGTGCGGACGAGACCTTGCTGACCTTGCTGCCCGCGAACGATTTATGGCTACGCGCGACCGTTTATGGCGCTGACGCCGATGCGGTTAGTGCCGGCGCAACGGGCCAGTTCGCTCCCACCGATGGCGGTGCCGCAATACCGGTGAAGGTGCGCGCGGTTGTAGGCGCCTTGCGGCCCGACGGCGGCCGGACTCTGAACCTAGAGCCGCTCGCGGCTGCGCCCGGTTGGGTGGACGGCGAAACCGGTGTGATGACGCTCGATGCAGGCGCGTTAAGTGGGGTCGCGGTGCCGACCCGTGCACTCATTCTCGATCAGGCGAAGTGGTGGGTCTTGATTCACACCGCGAAAGGCGACGTGCCGCAGGAGGTCACGCCGGGTCCGAGCCACGGCGGGCTGACGCTGATTACCGAGGGCCTCGCGCCGGGTAGCACCGTGGTGGTCGAGAATGCTTACCTCGAGTTCCATCACGGCATCAGCGAGCACTACCAGCCGCCCGACTGATGCCCGATTTCCGGTTCGACAGCGTCAAGCGCTTTTTCCTCCGTCCGCTCCTTTGGATCCTGATCTACGGCGGACTGGCGGCCTATGCTGCTTACGCCTTCCTCAACATTCCGGTCGAAGTTCTGCCGCGTTTCGACTTTCCGCAGATCAGCGTTGTCACGCACATCTCGGGCGCGACGGCGCGCGAACTCGAGACGTTGGTCGTGCGGCCGCTCGAAGGTCAGCTGCTGTCGCTGCCCGACGTGGTGGGCATCCGCTCGACCATGGGCAACGGCGTGGTGGAGAACGATGTGCGTTTCCGCTCCGGCACCGTGCCGTCGCAGGACCTTCAGGCAGTCAATAGCGCGATCGATCGCGCGCGCGCCAACCTGCCGGCCGGCATTGAGCCCTATGCCGAGATCATGGGCAACGCGATCAACGAGGTCGCCGACTACACAGTCGAGGTTCCCCCCGCTCTCGCGCCGGTCGACGTGCAACGCGCGATCGAGACGCGCATCGTGCCGCAGTTGCGCGCGCTGCCAGGCGTGCAGCGCGTTGAGGTTTACGGCACCGGCAACGAAGCGTTGCTGGTTGCGCCTGATCTCACCGCTATGGCCCATTACGGCGTCGGCGTCGGCGCGATCGTCGACGCCGTGAAGCAACATGTCGTGCAGGGCTCGGCCGGATACATATCGCTTGGCCATCAAGATGTGCTCGCCGAAACGCGCGGCGCGCCGACCCGTCCGGAGGAACTGGCCCGTATCGCCGTGCCAGGCGCCCACGGACCCATTCCCCTCTCTGCCCTGGCGCATGTTTCGCGCGGGCCCGAGCCGACGCACAGCGCCGTTCTGCTCGATGGCAACCCCAGTGTCGCGATTGCCGTCTTCAAACAGTCGGGCGCCTCGACGGCGCCGGTGACGCGCGTGGTACAGCAGACGCTCGACGCAACGCTGGCACAGCTGCCGAAAGGCGTGCGCTGGATCAAGATGTACGATCAGGGTCATCTTGTCGGCGTCATCGGCGTAGATCTTGGCCGCAATCTGTTGATCGGCGCGGTGCTGGCCGTCGCGGTGCTCTTCTGGATTCTGGGCACCGGCCGCGGCATCTGGACGCTTGCGTTCAGCATTCCGCTGTCGCTCGCGCTCGGCATCGCTTGGCTTTTCGCTATTGGCCAGAGCCTCGACCTGATGACGCTCGGCGCGTTGACCGTCGCCATCGGCATTCTGGCCGATGACGCGATCATCGTGCTCGAGAGCATCTATCACCGCTGGGAACAAGGCGATGACCGCTGGACCGGCATCTGGAAGGGCGTCGCCGGCATTGCCGGTCCGGACGTCACCGGCACGCTTACCATCGTGGCGGTGTTCGTGCCGCTGCTGTTCGTTGGCGGCCTTGCCGGCCTGTTCTTCGTGCCGTTCGCGCTCGCCATGTCGTTCGCACTTCTGATGTCGCTCTTTGTTTCACTCACCTTTATCCCGTTCGGCCTTGGCTTCATGGGCGCGCAACCGGTACATGGTCAGAGCGCGGGCGGCCGCGCCGTCGAACGCCTGCGCCAATGGAATGTGCGGCTGCTCGACCTGACGCTCCGCTTTCCCTGGCGTAGTACGGCGGTCTGTGCGGTCGTTCTGCTTGTCGGTATCGCTGGCCTGGCGCTGGTGTCGGTCAATTTCCTGCCGCTGCCCAACGAAGGCGTGCTGCTCGAAGCTTTCACGCTGCCGCCCGGCAGTGCGCTCGCCGACACCGAAGCCGCCGTCGTCGGCATCACGCAGCGGCTGAAAAAGGATCCGGCGGTCGCGCACATCTTCGCGCGCATCGGCTCGCCGGAGAACAGCGCCTATACCGAGCCCGCCTATGCTGGCGAAATTCAGATCGGCCTCAAATCCGGCGTCGACGTGAACAGCCTCGATACGATCGGCGCGCGCCTGCTGCGCGAAAGCCAGGCGACCGGCATGCAGTTTGCGCTCGACACGCCAACAGTCGAGCGCGTCGGCGAAAGCCTGTCCGGCCTGCCGCAACCCTTCGTCATCCATGTCTTTGGCGCCGACATCGCCACGTTGCGTACGCTTTCGGAGCAGGTTGCGGCGCGCTTGCGCAAGGTGCCGACGCTCACCGATGTCTTCAACAACGACGCCTATCCGGTGACTGAGCTCAGGATCGAGCCCAAGTCCGACGCGCTTGCCGTCTATGGACTGACGCCGACGGCGCTGTATGACCAGTTGCGGCCTCTGCTCGATGGCGCGGTCGTTGCTACGGTGCCGGAAGGCAATTATCCGCTCGACTTCTATGTGCAACTTGCCGATGCGCCCGATCGGTCGCTTGCCGCCTTGCGTCAGCTGCCGATCCGCACCGACGGCTGGACGCCGCTCGGTCAGCTCGCGAGCCTCGATCTCGCCACGACGCCCGATCAGCTGCGCCACATCGATGGCGCGCGGGCGCTCGACATCCTGGCGACGCCGACGGGTACGCCCGGCACGGCTATCGCCGCAGGGCGACGTGCGCTCGCCGACCTGAAATTTCCCGCCGGCTACCACATCGCCTTCGGCGGCCTTTATCCTGAGCTTGAGACGGCGGCCATGCGGCTGGCGATCGCCGCCGTCGCTGCTCTTGTCTTGATGGCGGGGATTCTAGCGTTGCAGTTCGAAGGCTGGCTCGTGCCCGGCGTGCTGCTCTTGCAAATTCCACTCGCTTTCGCCGGTGGCGCACTGGCGCTCGATGTGAGCGGCGTCGGTCTCAACGCCTCCGGCCTCATCGCCTTCGTCACCCTGATCGGGTTGAGCCTGCGGCACGGCATCGTGCTGCTGCATTACGCGCGGCGCAGCGAGGCCGAAGGCATGGCGCCCGAAACCGCCGTGCGCGAGGCGGTGCATGTGCGGTTCCGGCCGATCCTGCTCACGACGCTGACGGCGGTGCTTGGTATGTTGCCGACGGCGCTCGGCTGGGGGCAGGGCGCCGCGCCCGAGCAAGGCCTGGCGATCGTCATCCTCGGTGGCATGCTGTGGAGCTCCTTGCTCAGCACGAACCTGCTTCCGGCGCTCTACTTGCAGGGCCGCCGCAAACAGCAATTGAAAACCGCGCGGCGTTAGGGTGCATGACGATCGGGGGATTTCGCGCTATTTAGCGCTCGTGCCCAGCGCGCGGGCCAGCAACCGACCGGCGATCTATGGCGCAGCCGTTTGTCGAACCGTGTAGTCGCGGTGTCATTGCCGCCGAGCCGTGGCCGCGCGAGCTCGCGCATGAAATACCGCCGGCGCGCCGCCGTCTCGTGCTTGCCGCCTGCGTGCTGGCATCGTCGATGGGGTTCATCGACGGTTCGGTTCTCACCGTCGCGCTGCCCAGGCTGCGCGCTGCCATCGGCCTCGATCTCGCCGCCGTGCAATGGGTGGTCAACGGTTATGTATTAGCGCTGGCGTCGCTGACGTTGATCGGCGGCGCGTTGGCTGACGCGCGCGGCAAGTCTCGAATGCTGGCGCTTGGCTGCTTGTTGTTTGGCACCGCATCGGTCGCCTGCGCCTTGGTGCCGTCCGCGGGCGGGCTCATCGCCGCGCGGATTGTGCAGGGGGTCGGTGCGGCCTTATTGATCCCGGCAAGCCTCGCGCTGATCGGCGCCACTTATCCGAAGGCCGAGCGCAGCCGGGCCATCGGCGCATGGGCGGCGGCATCGGCGTTGACGACCGCGGCTGGCCCCGTGCTTGGCGGTTGGTTGACCGAGACATTCGGTTGGCCGGCGATATTTTGGATCAATCCGCCGATCGCTGCGCTCGTCGTCGGGCTCCTCTGGGCTTTTGCGCCGGCGGACATTCGCGAGCCGCGCCGGTTCGATGTCGTCGGCGCCGTCATCATTGCTCTCGCGCTCGGCGCGTTGGCCTGGTCGCTGAGCGAGACCGGCCAGAATTCGTCCCACCCGGTTGCCTCATTATGGTCCGACAGCGAAGTCGTTGTTGCCGGCGTGCTCGGGATTGCCGGTTTGGTCGGTTATGCCATTTGGGAGCGCACGACGGCCCAGCCGATGACGCCGTCGCGGCTCGCCCAAAACCGGCTGTTTGTCGGGCTCAACGCCGGGACGCTGCTGATCTATGTCGGGCTTTCGATCATGTTTTTCCTGCTGCCGTTTGATCTTCTCGATCGGCGCGGGCTGACGCCGACGGAAGCCGGCCTGACTTTTCTCCCGTTCACGCTCGGCGTGGGCCTTCTTTCGGAGTGGTTCGGCGGCCGCGCGGATGTGATCGGCGCACGCACGATGCTCTTCCTGGGACCCTGTGGTGCGGCGGTTGCTTTTATCTGGATGGCGCTCGGCCAGGATGCGTCGCTGGTCGCTGGCGTCATCGGACCGATGGCGCTGCTTGGCATCTCGTTTGCCGCTCTCATTGCACCGCTTACCGCCTCGGTCATGTCGAGTGTCGCTTCGTCCGACGAAGGCCTTGCCTCCGGCGTCAACAATGCCGCCAGCCGCGTGGCGCAGCTTGCCGGCGTGGCGATCGCCGCGGGCATCGGCTCACTGGCATCGGGCTATCGTTCAGGCTTGATTGCCGCTGCCATCACGTCGCTCGCGGGCGGTTTGACAATGGTTGCACCGGCCGGCCTATGGCCGGAGAAGATTTTGCGGCGATGATGGGCCGGGTGAGGCCCCGTTTCTCCCGAGAGGTGCGCCGTGAGCCACAGAGTGCTCGTCTTCTACGGTTCTTATCGGTCCGATCGCCGGGGAATCCGGCTGGCTGACTACATCGTCCGCAAGCTCCGCGCCCGCGGCGAGGACGCGGAATTGATCGACGCCAAGGCCGTCGGCCTGCCGATGCTCGACCGGATGCTCAAGGAATACGCTCCAGGTAGCGCACCCGAGGCGATGGCAAGCCTCGGCGCAAAAATCCGGTCGGCCGACGCTTTCGTCTTCGTTACTGGCGAATACAACTGGGGCGTACAGCCGGGGCTGAAGAACCTCACCGATCATTACCTCGAAGAATGGTTCTGGCGTCCCGCGGCCATAGCCAGTTATTCCGCCGGCCGGTTGTCCGGCACGCGATCGAGCTTCGCCTGGCACAACACCCTCTCCGAAATGGGCATGGTCGTGATCTCGAGCACGCTCACCGTCGGTCCGATCCAGGATGCATTGACCGAAACCGGCGAGCCGATCAGCGAAGCCGGTGCGGCGCTCGAACGCGCCTTCGTGCGCTTCGCGGACGATCTAGCGTGGTGGACCGAAGCCGCCCGCGCGCAACGGACGCGCAAAGCGCCGCCCTACTAACGGCACGAGACTGGCAGGTCCGCGGTTTCATTTTGGCCGAGAGCTGGTGCTGCCGCTGAGGATTGAACTCAGGACCTCTCCCTTACCAAGGGAGTGCTCTACCACTGAGCTACGGCAGCAAACTCGTTGACATACCTAGCATATTTTTACGGGCCAGGGTAGTATAGAGGCCTCTGTGAGGACTTTTGTGAGGACTCTGGCCCATGACGGTCTTCAAACGCGCGGACTCACCCAACTGGTTCATCGAGTTCCAGTGCCTCGGCCAAACGGTGCGCCAGAGCTCCGGAACGTCGTCCAGAACGATGGCCAAGGCCGTCGAAGAACGATTGCGCCGGGAGATACAGGAT